>PJTZ01000084.1_pt1 | contig 97817 bp, 73 predicted proteins | sample 1512131 | NCBI WGS metagenome assembly PJTZ01 (sample SAMN08177679, study PRJNA422409) | Soil metagenome, whole genome shotgun sequencing project. | reverse complement strand
GTTTGGTGTGAAATATTCATACTCTCGTTTCGCTTTTACGCATTTTACAAAAAAAATCCTCCCGAGTTTATTAAGTTCGGGAGGACATCAAGTGCGGAAGAAGGGACTCGAACCCCCACGCCTTGCGGCGCCAGATCCTAAGTCTGGTGCGGCTACCAATTACGCCACTTCCGCAGTTATTAGGACTTTTATTGTGGCACAAAGATAGTAAGCTTGCTCCTATCTTGCAAGATTTTTTTGCATTATTTTATAAAAAATGAAAAAACGTATTTTGCGTTTGCATAAGTTATTTGTATTCATTTACTTTGTTTTTCAAAGTTCTTTGTGTTTGTTGTGTTGGGCGAGCATAAAAGTTCATGAAATATATGTACATATGAATCAACAGGATTTAATCAAAGAAATTGGGCATATCCGCTCCATGATGGAAAAATCATCCAAAGTGCTGTCAATTTCGGGGCTTTCGGGAGTATTGATCGGTATTTATGCGTTGCTCGGTGCTGCGTTAGGTTATGTTGTGGTATATGGTTTCGACAGTGGCTTTGATTATCGAGATCATTATGTCACGGAGCCAGCTGTTATTGAAACTCTAATCTTTATTGCACTGGTTGTTTTAGTCGCTTCTTTAGCTACAGGGCTGTGGATGGCGCGAAGAAAAGCGAAGAAGACCCGTCAGCTTATTTGGAATCCGTCCAGTAAAGCGATGTTGCTGGCCATGGCTATTCCGTTGATGACAGGTGGTCTTTTTTCATTGATACTATTATCAAAAGGATATTTCAGTTTAATAGGCGCGACACTTCTTATTTTTTATGGTCTATCCCTAACATCGGGAAGTGTATACACCTTTAAAGAAGTACGCTGGTTGGGTATATTGGAGATTTTGTTAGGGTTATTGGCGTTACTGCTCCCAGGATATGGATTATGGTTTTGGGCATTTGGATTTGGTGTATTACACATCATTTATGGTTTTATTGTACATAAAAGATACGAATAATAGTGGGGGTGGATTTTTCTCTATATGATAAGGTATTCGAGAATCGTATACGCCTGCAAATCATGAGCGTGCTGATGGCAAACGATTCTTATGATTTCACCTCGCTCAAGGAAATGCTGGAGGTGACCGATGGTAACCTGGCGTCCAATTTAAAAACGCTAGAGAAGGAGGGGTACATAAGTGTGGAGAAAAGTTTTGTCGATAGAAAACCCAACACCCAATATAGACGAACTGAAAAAGGCGTAAAAGCTTTTGAAAGTCATTTAACAGCATTAGAAAATTTAATAAAACAACAGTATAAATAATTTTTTTATTCACTTACTTTGAAAACCAAAGTACTTTTAATTTTATTAGCATGGAAAATCAAAACACTCCCCCCGCATTTCCACCCTCTCAACCTACCTTTTTTGAACGGTTGGCAAATTCTGTCATCTTGAAATTAGGAATTATTCTCTTTTTAGTCCTTTTGTTGCTCATTCCGATGGATAGCGTGAAGGATTTAATCCGGGAACGCAAAAACAGAGATCAGGCAGTCAGCCAGGAAATAACGAGCAAATGGGGTAATAAACAAGTTGTTTCGGGGCCTATTATTGGAATACCCTATACCTATTCGTATAACGTAAATACAACCGATGAAAAAGGTGAGATTAAGGTAGAAAAACATGTCGAAAAAGATTATGTCTTTCTCGTTTCCAAAAAGCTCAATGTGAAATCTACCGTAGAGCCTACCTATTTGAAACGCGGTATTTATCAAACGGTAGTTTATAATGCAACGGTTGCACTACGTGGTGAGTTTGATGAAATAGACTTAGCAAAATTAGATTTAAATCCAGAGGATCTAGCTTGGGAAAAAGCAAAGGTATTTATTGGACTGAGTGATCTGAAAGGAGTAAAAGCCGTTCCGAAATTAAACATGGGACAAGCAGAGGCAGAATTTGAAGTCGGCAACACCGATGTTTCGCTCTTTGAACAGACCATGGTGGCCAATGTAGATTTGTCGGATAGATCGACCAAAAACCAATTTGAGATAAACTTAGATATCCGGGGTTCACGAAATCTAACTGTTTTTCCGACAAGCAACGAGACGAGCATAATCGTCTCCGGCACTTGGGACAACCCAAGTTTTAATGGAGGTTTTTTGCCTGAAGACCGTACAATATCAGAAACTGATTTCGAAGCACATTGGCGCATCCCGAGTTTTAGTCGTAAATTTCCACAACAGTGGAAAGGGGCACGCGGTAGTATGTATTACGTAACGCACTCTGAAATTACCGATGCAGATTACCCTGCTGTTTCCATACCGGAACCCAAAGTTTCTTCTTCCGGAGCCAATGTACAGATGTCGACAGAACAAGATATGGTACAAATTAATTTTCTGGAATCTGTAAATAACTATCAAAAGACAACGCGTGTTGCCAAGTATGGTATTTTGGTAGTACTCTTAACGTTTACATCGCTGTTTTTTACCGAAGTCATAAAAAAGCAGCGGGTTCATATTGTCCAATATGTATTAATCGGTTGTGCGATGGTGTTGTTCTATTCACTCCTGTTGGCATTAAGTGAGCACATCGGGTTTAATTGGGGTTACCTGACTGCGGCTGTAGCTACGATAATGCTCATTTCTTCGTTTATCCTTGGCATCACGAAAGACAAAAAGATTGCGTTTGTTTTTAGTGGCATCCTCTCCGCTTTCTACATCTTTATTTTCTCACTTATGCAACTACAGGATTATTCGTTGATTGTCGGTACGATAGGTGTGTTTGTGATACTCGCGTTACTGATGAGGTTGTCTACCCGCGTGAATTGGTATCAGTTTGAAAAGAAATAACTTTCTTCTCTTCTTTTTCCCTGTGAAAAAGAAGCAAAACCGGAACGAAGTGTAGCTCACCGAAGGTAAATCTCGCCGCTTCGAATGTTTTACATTTGGTATAGTACTAAGAATGAGTTTGTAGAGTTGTAAAACATTCGGATGCGGCATTTTAATGTTAAGAAGGGATCATGCAATTGTATCGTCCCTTATTTAACCGCTTTTTTGCGGAAAAACCACGCAGTGCTCATCCATACAATTTTAACTAAACACTAATGGATAAACAGTATGAGCCAGTCGCGGCTTGAGCGAAACAAAAAATTTTATAAAGAAAACTCGATTTTTAAATCGGAGCTACATTTCCTATCTTGCGATTAAAAAAGAGCAGACCTTATGGATAAAATTTCAATTTTAGCCTGTGCTATAATCGCGAGCACCCTATCTTTTGGACAGGAGAATCCGAATATGAGAGTAAAGAGGCCGGTAACAACAAACAAAGTATATCAATTGAAGAAAGAAGTGTTGACCCCAGAAAAACTATGGGAACTGGGACGTGTATCAGCAGAAGGGCTATCGGCTGATGGCAAATGGTTGGTGTACGGCGTATCTAATTATACGTTCGGCGAGAATAAATCGGAAAAAAACCTCTATGTCATTCCGATAAAAGGAGGTGAGCCAGTTCAATTTACGCAGGAAGAAGGAGGTGAGTCCGTCGTTCAGATAAAAGAAAACGGCGAAGTTATCTATTTGTTCAAAGGGCAATTATGGTCAAAACCATTGACCGGAGGCGAAGCGAAACAGCTTACAGACCTAGAAGGTGGTTTGGAAAATGTAAGGCTATCACCCGATGGAAAACATATCCTTTTTAGTCGGGCAGTGCTCATTCATCCTTATCATAGTAAAGATAAATACAGCGACTTGACTAAATCAGACGTCTATATTTATGATGATTTAGACTACCGGCATTGGGACACTTTTAATGATGGTCGTTTTAATCACCCATTCATAGCCACCTATGATAATGGTGAGGTAGGAGAACCCCTGGATATATTGGAAGGGGAGCCGTTTTACAGTCCACAGGCACCTTTTGGAGGAGCAGAAGATTTTGCCTGGGCGTCGGATAGCAAAGCTGTGCTATATGTATGTAAGAAGAGATTTGGGAAGGAGTATGCCTCCAGTACCAATACCGATATATATCGATACGATCTGGCTAGCAAAATCACGACCAATATTACGGAGGGGATGAACGGTTATGATACAAATCCGGTATATAGTCCGAACGGACAACGGTTAGCTTGGCTGAGCATGAAAACCGACGGCTATGAAGCCGATAAGAATGATATTGTCGTTTTTGATAAAGCGACAACGCAACGTGCGAATTTGACAGCCAGTTGGGACGGAACAGTCAATTCCTATATATGGAGCAAAGATGGCAGAAAGATATATTTTACAGCTCCCGTCCGGGGCACGGTACAATTGTTTGAATTAGAGCTGCCGAAAAGCTTTGCTCGGGATACATCGTCCAAAATAACACAGATCAGTGAAGGTGAGTTTGATATAACGGGTATAGTAGGAGAAGTTAATGGCGGTCTGATTGTAACCTCAACTACGATGACACGTGCCACAGAAGTATATCGGTATGACTTTAAAAAGAAAGCATTAGCAGCTGTCACGAAGGTAAACGATGGCATTTATAGTCATTTGGCTGAGACAAAAGTGGAAGGGCGTTTTACGAAGGCTACCGATGGAACAGATTTGTTTTCCTGGGTTATTTATCCGCCTGATTTCGATCCTTCGAAGAAATATCCGGCATTGCTCTATTGCCAAGGAGGACCACAATCAGCTTTAACACAAACCTACTCGTATCGTTGGAATTTTCAGCTGATGGCGTCGCAAGGTTATATTGTTATCATGCCTAATAGAAGAGGAATGCCCGGTTGGGGAGTAAAATGGAATGAAGATATATCGAAAGATTGGGGCGGCCAGCCAATACGTGATTATCTTTCGGCAATTGATGATTTGGCAAAAGAGCCTTATGTAGATAATGAACGTATCGGTGTAGTGGGAGCGAGCTACGGTGGATATTCTGTTTTTATGCTGGCAGGTGTTCATGAAGGACGGTTTAAGTCTTTTATTTCACATTGTGGATTGTTTGACATGACTTCTTGGTATGGCACAACAGAAGAATTGTTTTTCGCGAACCACGATTTAGGTGGTCCATATTGGGATAAGAATAATTCGAAGACCTATACCGACTTTAATCCCGTAACACATATCGATAAATGGAATACACCTATCTTGATTTTCCAAGGAGGGAAAGATTACCGAGTTCCGATAGGGCAGGGACTAGCTGCTTTCCAAGCCGCCCAATTAAAAAATATAAAAAGCCGACTGGTTTATCTTCCAGAAGAAAACCACTGGGTGCTGTCTGGACATAACGCGTTGGTATGGCAACGGGAGTTCTTTAGTTGGCTGAAGGAAACCTTATAACTAAAACGGTTCGAGTAATAAGCTCGAACCGTTTTAGTTATAATTATTTCGTATCTCTTTTTCCGAAGATACTTACACGGATATATTTACCAGGCCTTTCCTCTACATCTTTAATTAAATTGTCGAGACTTTCGGAAGCATTATTCAGATTGTTATAGAGGTTGTCGTCGTTTAATAATAATCCAATAGAACCTTCACCATTATTAATTTTAGTGGTAATAACCTCGACATTTTTCATTACTTGTGTAGCATTATCGATGGTTGCTTTAATTTCCGTTTTAGAAAGATCATCGGATAAGCTATCCAGATTGGTCAGGATATTGTTGATTTTGACGTTGTTTTTTTTGAAGTTTCCGGTGATAGATTCGAGGTTTTGCATAATTCTTGCGAATCGGATCTTTTCTGACCCCATCAAGCCTTCCACCTCATTGGTAATTGTCTCCATGTTTCGTAATGAAACGGAAATACTACGTAAACTGCTTTTAAAATCACGCTGAAACTCTTTGTCTAGCGCAGTGTTAACCGCCGAAAGGACGGAATCTAATTTGACGACAAGGTTTTCTACTTTTAATTGGAGGGGTTCTACCTTTTCCAATAAATTGGCCTGCACATCCGACAGAAGTGGATCGCCGCTTTTTGCCAAGGTTGTACTATTACCCAGTTCGAATACGATAGCCTTGCTACCTAACAGGTCGGCGCTTACGATACGGGCAACGGTGTTAGAAGGTATGTCATATTCATTTTTTATTTTAAAATGCGTACGAATTTTGCCATTTTCTAATAATCGCATCCCGGACACTCGTCCAATTTGATAGCCACTAACAACAACGGGTTTCGATATGGTTAAGCCATCCACATTATCATAATCCGTGTAAAACTCGTTTTCTTTGGAAAAAACATCATTTCCCTTTAAGAAGTTGTAGCCTATAAACAATAAGGCGAGTGCAACCACGGTGATGATACCGACTTTTGTTTCGTTTGAAATCTTCAAAATATGTCTAGCTTGGGTAAATTAAATCCATTATTAGTTTAACAACAAACGAATGTAACAAATGTTTATCGTTCCACCGCCGTTTTGTATGTTTTTATTGCGTCAAATAAGTTTTGTACGATCTCTTTTTGACCCGCGGCTGACAACATGTAATCTTCTTCGGTAGGACTGCTCATAAAACCAAGCTCGGTTAATACAGCGGGCATACCTGCGGTAGACAACACTGCCAAAGAAAGTTCTTGAACACCTCTATTAGGGCGGTTAGATTTGGAAAATTGATCTTGCATATTAGAAGCCAACTTGATACTTTCCCTTCTATATTGGTTTTTCATCAATTGGAATACAATCATACTGGATGGGTCTTTCGGGTCAAAACCACCGTAGTTTTCCTCGTAGTTGTCTTCCAATAAAATCGAGGCATTTTCACGGATAGCAACATCTTGGCTACCCAACCGGTTAAAACCGCAAACAAAAGTTTCGGTACCCGTTACATTCGGTCTGCGGACTGTTGTGTTAATCCATCTGCCTCTGCTATTTTTAACACGCTTGGTGCCGTTTGCTGAGTTGCAGTGTATCGATATAAAAAGATCAGCTTTGTGTTTATTTGCGAGGGCCGGTCGCTCATATAGTGGTAAGAAAATGTCTGTCTTTCTGGTGTATAGCACTTTTACATCCGGCATTTCGCTTTCAATTTTCTGTCCTAGTTTTAAAGCTACTTCCAGCGCGATATCTTTTTCGTTAGATTTCCTGCCCACAGCACCGTTATCTTTCCCGCCATGTCCGGCATCAAGTACAATAGTGCGTACAGGATGTCCAACACTTTTTGGCTCTTGTTCGGAAGGGAGAGGAGTAATGGATGAGGTAGTAAGCGTCAACGTAAAAATCGTAGTTACAAATAACGTCAGCTTTTTTACATTTAAATTTCTGGTCATGTGTATTATATCCTTATATATCCTCATTTAAAATATTGTACAAAGGTACTGTAAAATTATTTTTTATTAACGTTTGTCTGTCGTGCTTTCTAAATCTTTTTTGCCTATTTTTGCCGTCAGGTAGTTTTAGTACACACAAAAATAACATTCATAATTCACATTGAAGACGTTAACTTGTTTTTTCTGTAGCCTTTTGTTCTTGTTTGTGGCCATTTCGGCTTCTGATGCACAGGTTGCTTCGTCTTCGGAAACTACTTCTTTTAACGTCCAAGATACCACATTAATTGTTGTAGACAGTGTAAAAAATAACCAAGATACGGCAGTTGTGACCGATTCGACTGGTTTGACAGACACCACTAGAAATCATTTAAAAGAAACACAGGGACAAGATACTGTGATGATGGAAGACGACAGCGGTTTGGAAACCATGGTTACCATCGTTGCTAATGATTCCTCATGGAATGAGGTTAGTAAAAATATTCTTCATCTATATAATGGTGCTAAAGTCAAATATCAGGACTTTGAGCTGGCTGCCGACTATATCCGGTTAGACAGGAATACCAATCAATTGTTTGCTAGTGGCGTAACAAATCATAATGGCAAATACGTCGGTCGCCCCGTGGTTATCTTTCCGGGAGAAAGTCCCAAGTCAGTCGATTCCTTAGTATATGATTATAAAAGTCGGGAGGGAAATACGTATGGTATCATGACGGAGGAAGATGGCGCGTATATCCAGGCAAGGGTCGTTCGCAAGAATCTATACGATGAGCTTTCTTTGCAGACCGGGATGTATAGTACCTGTAACTTGCCCTATCCGCATACCCACTTTGGTATCCAATTTACGAAAGGTCTATTGGCGAAAAACCATATTATCGTGGGGCCTGCATTTCTCGTGGTTGAAAATATCCCCATCAAGTTTGTCGCTATTCCTTTCGGTTTTTTTCCAAAGAATAATAAAAGATCTTCCGGACTTCTATTCCCTTCTTTTGGGGAGGACGCAACGCGGGGTTTTTCTATTCGCGATATGGGTTGGTATCTGGCGTTTAATGATTTTTGGGATTCCGAAATTAGAGGGAGTCTATACTCGAAGGGAGCGTGGGAGGCCAGTGTACGTACAAATTATTTGGTGAATTATAAATTTAGCGGGGGCTTTAATATTCGCTACGCCTCTACACCATCTGGGGTGGAGGGGACGGAGAATTACGGCGTCAACCGTGATTTTAACGTCACGTGGAATCACACACAACGACAAGAGGCCAATCCCGGAACTTCATTTTCCGCTTCTGTTAATTTTGGTACCAGTTCTTACTTCCGAAATACAGGGTTTAACCAACAGAATTCAATAGAAGATCTGACGCGAAACAATATGTCATCTTCGATAGCCTATGGTAAAGTGTTTGCAGATGGAAAAGTAAATTTTACCGCTAATTTAAGTCACCGACAGGACATGGCATCCGGACAGGTAGACTTGGAGTTGCCGTCTTTTAGTTTGAACGTGTCCACGTTTAACCCTTTTGATTCTAAAGACCGGGTGGGTGATCAAAAATGGTATCAACGAATTACGGTAGGATATAGTTTGCAGGGACGGAATACCATTTCTACGGCAGATTCCCTGCTTTTTAAGAAAGAGGCACTAAATGATTTTACCAATGGTTTTCAGCATAATATTCCGATCAGTTTGAGCTTAAATGCCTTTAAATATTTTCAATTCAACACCTCTGTAAACTATACGGAGCGCTGGTATTTGCAGAGTGTCCGTAAGCGACTAATAAATGAGGTCAACGGCTTTTCTGCTACGCGTGATACGGTGGGTGGTTTCGAGCGTGCTTACGACTATTCCATGTCAGCTGGTCTTTCTACGAAGGTTTATGGTAGGTATCCTAAAATGGGAAAAGTAGAGGCCATTCGACATGTCATAACACCGTCGGTTAACCTCAACTACCGTCCTGATTTTTCGGATGCTCGCTATGGTTTTTACCGGGATTTCGTAAACGACAATGGCGTAGTTGAACGCTACTCTATCTTTGAAGGCGGTATCTTCGGTGGCCCCGGCTCAGGTAAATCCATGGGTATTGGTTTTTCAGTCGATAACAATATCGAAGCCAAAGTTCGAAACAACAACGATACAACCGGTAATGAAGCGTTTCGAAAAGTGAAAATTTTGCAAGGTCTGACCTTTAGCGGGAATTATAATTTCATGGCCGATTCCCTAAAACTTTCTAACATTAGTTTCTCGGGGCGTACTTCTCTGTTCAAGGAAAAGATCAATTTAAACTTTAACGGTACTTTTGATCCTTATGCCTTTAACCCAGAGACCGGGCAAAAGATCGATAGGTTTGCTATTCAAGATGGAAGTTTGGCTCGACTTACCAATTTTGGATTGTCGTTTGACTATAGTCTTAATCCCAATGCAAACAAAAGCCGGAATGATAATCTCGATTCGCTCCGTAATCAAATGCCGGATATGACGGCAGAGCAGGCCGATGCATTGGCACGTATAAGTACCAATCCGAATGCGTTTGTCGACTTTAATATTCCCTGGAATTTAAATGGTTCTTTTAGCATGAACTATAATAAGTCTTGGAATCGCGACGAAAGACGGATGATGAATAATGTTACAGCTACGGTCAATATAAATGGTGACTTTAATGTTACGCCTAAATGGAAGGTACAGTTTAATACTGGCTATGATCTTAGGCAAAAAGCCCTCTCGCTGACACGGTTTAGTATTTATCGTGATTTGCATTGTTGGGATATGTCCGTGGGGTGGACCCCTTTTGGACAATATAAGAGTTATAATATAACGATTCGTGCGAAAGCATCGATATTGCAAGACTTGAAGTTGACAAAACGAGAGAGTCATTATAGTTATCGGTAATTTTTCTTTTTTTACCTCAAAAAAAGAAACAAAAAAACTCGTCGCTGAAAAATTTTGAAGGATTGGATAATGCAAAAATGTTGTTTCTACAGATTTCAAAATTTTTGATGCGACATGTAAGGTTAATTGGGGGATAGTACAACCGCGTGTGGATGTCCTTTATGGCGCTTATACGGAGATCTAAAAAGAGATGAAAGCAGAAATTATTACGATAGGCGACGAGCTATTAAATGGGCAGGTTGTCGATACCAATTCGGCCTGGATCGCTAAGCATCTGGGTGCTTTGCATATCCCCGTTTTCCATATTACTTCGATATCCGATAAAGCGAACGCGATAAAAGCCGCATTGCAACAGGCAGAAGCACGAGCAGATGTCATCATCATGACAGGTGGATTAGGGCCTACCCGGGATGATATTACGAAAGCGACCGTAGCGGATTATTTTGGGACGACACTTGTGCGTAATGATACTGTATTGGCACATGTAGAATCGATTTTCCGTCGTAAAGCTGGAAAACTGATGCCTACAATGAATATTGGGCAAGCCGATGTATTGGCAAATGCAGCTGTTCTGTTTAATGATGTTGGTACAGCGCCGGGAATGGCCGTCGAACGTGGCGGTAAATATTTCGCTTTTTTGCCGGGTGTACCGTTTGAAATGAAATTCTTAATGGAAAACCGCGTATTGCCTATGTTGCGCGATACGTATAAGAGCGATGTCTTTGTTTATAATAGCTATATCTTAACGGTCGGCATAGGAGAATCTCATCTGGCGGAGCAGATAGCCGACATAGAGGATGCCTTGCCGCCCTTTATTACCTTAGCCTATCTTCCGAGAATTGGTATGGTACGTCTGCGTTTTACAGGTGAGGGATCGGATATCGAAGCCTTGACAAGTATAACCAATAGCTTTAAACAACAGGTGGTGGAACGTGTAAAAGATTACGTCGTTTCGGTAGACAATCTTTCGTTCGAGGAAGTATTGGTCCAAACATGTACCTCCGCTGGAGTGACACTTTCGACAGCGGAAAGTTGTACCGGAGGTGCTATTTCGGCACAGATTACCGCAGTTCCGGGTGCTAGTCAAATGTTTCAAGGTGCGGCAGTGGTTTATTCCAATCAAGCAAAGATAGATGTCTTGGGCGTTTCTTCGGATACATTAATACAATATGGGGCTGTCAGTGAATCTACTGTTAAAGAAATGGCAGAAGGGGCAAAGCGGGTGTTCGGTACGGATTATGCCATTGCCACAAGTGGTATCGCCGGTCCGGGCGGGGGAACAGAAACAAAGCCGGTTGGTACCGTTTGTATAGCCGTGGCAGGAAAATCTGAAACCCGAACACAAACGTTTCATTTTAAAAACGATCGAGCTATCAATATCGAGCGGACCGTAATCGCAGGATTAACGATGTTTTGGGATATGGTGAAATAATATTTTATTTTTGCCCTGTTGTAAAATATTATGTTTTGTTTAATTGAATTTGTTAGATTAAATGTTAATTTAGTAAATCATTCAATGAACTTAGATCGATATGGGTATATATAAAGTGGTTCTCCCAAGAATGGGAGAAAGTGTTTCCGAAGCCACCATTACAAAATGGGTGAAGGCAATCGGAGATTCGGTTGAGGAGGATGATCCAATTGTGGAAATAGCGACAGACAAAGTCGATTCTGATGTTCCCGCTCCGGTGACAGGAAAGTTATCCAAGATTTTTTTTGAAGAAAACCAAGTCGCACAAGTGGGCGATGTGATCGCATGGATTGAGGTAGAAGGGGAAACAAATGAAGATACCACTACGCCTGATACAGAAGAGGTGGCGGATGCGGTTAGTCAACCTGAGCCGGAAGTATCTCCAGATATAGAAGAGCATAATGTGATAGAGGAAGAGCTTTTGAACAAGGTTTCTGCTGCAGAGGAAAGAGGAGTTTCCACACAACAGATCCCCGGTACGGAACTATTGGAACAGGAATTGCGTGAAAAAACAGTCTTACATTCCGGTTCTCGTTTTTATTCTCCTTTGGTCAAGAATATTGCACAGGAAGAAGGTCTAAGCCAGGCAGAGTTAGATAGTATCATTGGTACAGGAGCAGAAGGTCGGGTAACCAAGCAGGATATTTTAGATTATCTCGGAAAACGTTCCGCGCAAGATCCACGAGTTGAATCAGAAGAAATAGCCGTTAAAACAGCGTCATCAGATCAACATGTAATCACGCCTCCTTCGAAAGAAAAGGAGAATACCCCGAAAATAACAGCACCTGGTGATGAAATTGTAGAAATGGATCGCATGCGTAGGCTCATAGCAGATCACATGGTGCATAGTGTTAAAACATCGCCACACGTTGCTTCCTTTGTGGAAGCCGACGTAACAAATTTGGTCAATTGGAGAAATAAGATAAAAGATAGTTATAAAAAGCGAGAAGGCGAAAATATTACCTTTACGCCTATTTTTATTGAGGCTGTTAGTAAAGCGTTACGCGATTTTCCGATGGTCAATGTATCCGTTGATGGGCATCATATTATCAAGCGTAAGAATATTAATATCGGCATGGCGGCGGCATTACCTTCCGGTAATTTGATTGTTCCCGTTATCAAAAATGCTGACCAGTTGAGTTTAGTGGGATTGAGTAAGGCAGTCAATGATTTAGCACAGCGAAGTAGACAGAATCAATTAAAACCCGATGATACCCAAGGTGGAACTTTTACCTTTACCAATATTGGTGCTTTCGGGAATATCATGGGCGTACCCATTATCAACCAACCGCAAGCAGCTATTTTGGCTGTAGGTACGATTAAGAAAAAGCCGGCTGTTTTAGAAACAGAACATGGCGATGTGATTGCCATTCGTCACATGATGTACTTGTCGATGTCCTACGATCACCGCGTCATTGATGGCGCGTTAGGCGGCACTTTTCTGAAACGTGTTGCGGATTATCTGGAAAATTGGGATATAAATAGGGAGATTTAAATAACAAAAAGCGGCGGATAAGACACCCGCCGCTTTTTGTTATTTAATATTGTTAATAGCCTCTTGTTCGCGCAATTTATCGATGTTATTCTTATCACTGTATTCTTCCGTTTTTTCCTGAAAAGACTCCAATATTTCCCTGATAGAATCAGCATTATCCGCTGTTCGCTGATAGATATCCGGCATTTTGGATTCGATTAGTTTATCCCCCAACTCGATGTTGTCTACTTCAATTTTGCCTATCTTTTCTAAAACAGCCTGCTGACTATTTCGTACGTCTTCCAATTCTCGACCGATCTTCTCCATCAGATCGAATTTTTTCAATTTGTCCATATCACACTTTGTTTTAGTTCCTTATAATAAAACGTATTTGTAGACGATTTGTTTTAAATGTGGCTTGTCGCTGTATTTAAGGGCGAGCGGCAGCGTTCGTATGCAAATGAAAAGTTTCTCGCGAATACCCTGCAGTTTGTGGGAAATTACGTTTGTTTGTTGGTGAAAAAAGTATTTTATTAAAATGAGGTTTAGATACGAAAATCCATTATTTTAGTCGGGTAATTAAATCACTAAAATGACAGCATCCTTTCAACGCGCGAAGTTTGTTTCGAAACTTCCCGAGACAGAGATCAGTATATTCTCCCGTATGTCGGCTTTGGCCCAAGAACATAAAGCTATTAATTTATCGCAAGGGTTTCCCAATTATCCGACATCCGAAAAGTTAATTGCTCTAGTAGACCACTATATGCGTAAAGGATGTAACCAATATGCACCCATGCCGGGTATATTCCCCCTTAGGGAAGTTTTGGCAGAAAAGATGCATATGCTTTATCAGGTGGATGTGGACGTAGAAAAAGAAATAACCATTACCTCAGGTGGCACGCAAGCACTCTTTACGGCAATAGCAACACTTATCCGTCCGGGAGATGAAGTCATTGTCTTCGAACCGGCCTATGATTCCTATAGACCTAGCGTCGAACTTTTTGGAGGGAAAGTCGTTCCGGTTACGTTAAAAGCACCTCATTTCACGATTGATTGGAAGGAAGTAGAAACGTTGATTTCGCCTCGGACAAAGCTTATCATTGTTAATAACCCCACCAATCCATCCACTAAGATTTGGAAGAAAAGAGATTTCGAAGCCTTGGGAAAATTAGTACAGGATACCTCGATTACGATATTGGGCGATGAGGTGTACGAACATATTGTCTACGACAATCAAATCCACTGGTCTTTATTGCAGTTCCCGACGTTATGGGAACGGAGTTTTGTGGTGGCTTCATTCGGGAAATTATTGCATACGACCGGTTGGAAATTGGGTTATGTGGCGGCGCCGGCTTATCTAACGACCGAATTCCGAAAAATTCACCAATTTAATGTATTCAGTGCCAATACACCCATGCAGTTTGCGATTGCAGACTATATCCGGGACAAGGATAGTTATCTAAGTTTACCTGCTTTTTTTCAAGAAAAGCGTGACCTGTTTATAGAGGGGTTGAAAGCTAGCCGATTCCAGAGCCTGCCTTGCGAGGGTACCTATTTTTTATTGATGGATTACGCGCCAATCAGCGACTTGCCTGAATTGGCCTATGCTACCCAATTGACCACCCAATTTAAGGTGGCTACTGTTCCTGTTTCCGCATTTTACGCTTCCTCTTGTGATCAACGTCTACTTCGTATCTGCTTCGCCAAGGATAAGGATACGCTCAATAGGGCATTGGACCTATTAATAAAAATATAAAATATATAAAAAAGTGCCCCGCGTACGTTTGTATACGGGACACTTTTATACTTCTTCATTATTCAAAAACCATCAACTCCTCATCAAATTTGTCTACTGCGTCGAAAAAATCCTGTAGCTGCTCGTTCAGTTCGGTATAACCATCAATGAGCGCATTCATCTCCTCGTAATATTTTCCTTCCTGCTGCTTCACAAAACCGAACACGTGTCTAAAGTCGTCCAGATCCGCATCGAAGAAAACCATATCGACCGAGCAGTCTTGGTAGTGCTCAAAGATTTTGTGGAATTGTGGATGAGCAGTTTCCTCTCTCCATTTGTCTTGTGCAAAGATATAATCATCATAATCGTAATAATCTTTCGTTAGTGTGACCATTTCGGGTACAAACTGTTCCATAAACGTATGAATATCCGCTAGCAGTTTTTTCAGCTGCACACGAATGGTGCTTTTGTACGGATTGGTGTCATATGCGATCTGGAGGTGCTTGAATTTCGCCTTCGCTTCTTTCAGCAGTGCTTCCAGTTCTTCGACCTGTATGTTGAAAGCCGGTATCTTTAGCCTGGCTTGGTTTACCCGCTGCTTGGTTTCCCAGGTGCGGTCGTGAATCTCCTGAAAATATTGCAAGGCGAGTATTTCAAACGCTGGAGCGGTTTTAGAGCGGTCATACCGCAAGGTGATGGTTCGTAATGGATGTGATTGCGTTGTAATTTCCATTTGGATGCTATAAATGTATAAAATTAAGCGATGAAGCTGTTAGGAACGTATTTTTCTTTAAATCTTCTGTGTTAAATGTAAAAAGCAGGGGAAGCCTCCTTTTCGAGACTTTCCCTTTGCCTGCTAGACGACCAGTGCGGTGACCGTATCACTGAAGTTCAGTTCGATGTCCCGACCGATGTAGGATACACGGAACTCATATTCCTGTAATTTATCCAGTCCCCGCAATTCCAAAGTTGAATTGCTATGTAGGATGCCCGTCCACTCTTCTGAACTCTTTTTTCGGTACTCATACCGGTACAGCCTGGCCAGTTTCCACGGATTAATCCGCACCCGGACGATCCCCATTCCTACCTGTATATGGGATACGCGCAGGTTTTCTGCTTTTGGCGTTCTGCTGATTTCACCATTTCGGGGGCTCGATGGACGGTATCCCGCGGCGACAATAATGCTCGGATCTCCCTGTGCCATTGCATCTACATAGTGGGAAAGACGGTAGATAACGTCTTGTAGCTTTTTGCCCTCCTGTCCTTTCAGGATAACCGCTCGCTGATCACGGAACGAGGCTTCTGCAAAAGCAGCGCGATAGGCCGAGAGCCTGCTTTCCAAGGTTTCTAAATCTGGAATCGGATTTGTAAACATATCCGCATTCTCTGTCATCTTTTTATAGATCTGTTCAGCATAACGCAATAATTCCGTTGCGTTTTTGCTTGCATAATTTGGCTTTGCCATTTTTCTTTTTTTTAGTGTTTAAAAATTTTTGAATTACTCCTGTTGTACGTACAGTACAAAGATGGGGTACAAAAACAGGCAAAAGGTTCAAAAACGCGCCAATTTTCGGGGTATCCCAAAAAACTTTATGGCGCGTTTTTGAACCTTTACACACACTATGCGAGCTGCTTTATAGTTGAAAATCGATGTTTTTGTGGTTGTTAAAGCTGTTTTTTAGGACTGATTACGTAAAAACAGTGGTTGAAAATCAGCTTCATGTTTTACAAAAACAACTTCATCTTTTAGCAGATTAACTTCATTTTTTCAGTAAACGACTTCATCTTTTGAAAGGATAGCTTCACGTTTTGCAAAAACAGCTTTATCTTCCGGTAGGCTAACTTCACTTTTTACAGGAATAGCTTCATCTTCTGCTAAAGTAACTTCATCCACGAACAGACTCACATTCTCTTTTGTAAAAACAGGTACACTGCCCGGCGAAACAACTTCACTATTTACGCAAACGGGAACATGTTTGACCGGAATAGCTTCATCCTGGAGCAGGCCAACTTCACGTTCTGTAAAAACTGCTTCACGTCCTGGCTTAATAGGTATATCTTGTTCGGGAACAACTTCATCTGCCGGCTGGATAAGAAGATATCTTCGAAAAATAGCTACATGAACGGATGTGCTTTATCCATCCATTGTTTTTCGTTCTTCTCTGGGCGTACGATGAAAGCATTTCTTATACTGGGTAGCAAAGTGCTTGGCATTGGAGAAGAACAGCATCCCTGCAATGTGTTCCACCGTTAGCTCCGGACGGTCATGTAAAAGTTCACGACCTTTATAAAGACGTAGGAGGAGGATACTGGATTTAAACGAGTTAGGCCGTCCTTCAAAAGCCCGTTGCAGGTTTCTTACCGAACAATAACAGGCTACCGCTACGGTTTCAAGATTCAGCTGTCCATCCATATAGTTGTCTGTAATATACTTGATGGCCTTATGATAAAGCTGGATCAACCCTTCGTCCTTGCCCTGCTGCGCCCCGCTTGTTTCTATGTGCTGTATGTATGCGCCATATAGCTTCGCCAACAGTAGACCAATATGATGGACAGTCGTAAACGAACCGAACGTTGTTTCGGAAAACTGTTTTAATAGTTCCCGCTCTATATTAGAAATGGGAATAGCTTCGATTATATTTTTTGCCTCCCTGTCGTATTGCTGCTGCAAGATGGGGTGTTCCGATAATAGCTTCCGTCGAGAAGCCCCCTTTACACCTAACAACAGCACCCACTGTTTTTCGACAGGAACTGTAAGGAGATTCTCGCTACCGCTTGAAATAAAGGAGAAAATCGTATCGGGTTGGCTCCCGCTTCCGCTCGGGAAAGTTAACCCACCAAGAAACTGTATGCAAAGCCAGAGGATTTCCTCCTTGTTTCCTGGTAATTCAAAACCCGTCAGCTCTTTTGGTTGTCCTTTCAGCTCACAGAGTGTAAAATCATCAATTTCAAACTGGATGTGTAGCAGTTGCTCGTCTAGCTTCCGCTGCGAAGCCTGATGCAATACAGCAAGGTGCATACTCTTGAACGTCTCCCTCGAAGCAGGTTTGGACGATAGGGTTTCTTTCCATATATGAATTAAGTTCTTGTCTGGCATTTCCGGTTCATAAATCAGTATAACCGCAAGATACAAAATTTTTTATAAGGCTTGGGATAATCTCATTTTATGCGAAAAGCGATAACCCAGGCCAATATTACTCTTATACTTTTGTTCTGCTTCCAAATAACAATACCCGGACCGGCCGCTGATTTCCGGCCCGGAGTATTGTCCCTTCCGGCTGATGGAACGGAAGGACTATCTTTGGTGGTTCCTTAAAAGGTATACCGCACCCCCAATTGCACCTGTGCCCTGGAGTTGAAATAGTCAATGCTGTAGGGTGTACCGGGGTCGCTGAACGTATACACCGGCCAGTTGCCCGCATTCTGCTGCGGCGGGAAGAGCGTCGGTGTCAGCCCGACCGAACTGGTCGAGTTGAACGTGTTCGGCGAGAAGTACTGCACGCCCCATTCCCTGTAGAGCAGGTTGGTCAGGTTCACCACGTCCGCACTGATGGTCAGGAACTGGCCGCCCTTGGTGACCGGCAGGTCGTGCGCGATGCGCAGGTCGGCCTGCACGTTCCACGGCGTTCGTCCCGTGTTGCGCTCGGTAAAGTCGCCCCTGCGCGATGACAGATATTCGTTGCCCTCGATAAAGGCGTTGAACGCCTGTGCCTGCTGCTGGGCGGTCTGTCCGCCCGGGACGTCCTTAAAGTAACTGACCGCCTCGCTCTGCGTGGGGATGTACACCAGCGATACCTGCTGCGGCAGTCCCCGTATGCTGTTGTTGACGATACCGTAGGTAAACGGCGATCCCGACTGTGCCGAGAAGAACAGGTTGATGTTGGTACGGCCGGCACGTTGCCAGTCATGACCATAACTTACGCTTGCCACAATACGGTGGAGGATATCAAAGTTGCTGTAGGCCAGCTTTGGGTTGTTCGGTACCAGCGACTGGTTGAGCTGCCAGTTGGACTCCATGGAGTTACGCACCCCGTTGGAGATGTCCTTCGACTCCCCGAAGGTATAGCTTGCCGTGGCATCGAAGCCCTTCCATTTCTTGGCGATGGTTCCCGTGAGGCTGTAGCGGTAACCCTGATTGGTATTGCTCAGCAGGTACACGTTCGAGAAACGGCTGTCCACCGTTCCGCTGTACACGGGCTGCTGCCTGTTCTGATCGTATCCGTACCAGAGCGGGCTGTCCTTTGTGTTCAGCTGCTGGAACATCACGTCGCTGATGTTGCGGGTGTACATCGCCTCGATGGTGAACTTCCAGTCGTCCGTTGTTTCGTAGTCCACGCCCAGGCTCGTTCGGAAGACCTGTGGGAGTGTAAAGCCGTTGTCCACCAGGTCCACCTGTGTGCGCCCGCTGTTGGGGTCGTCTATCACCGCCCCGTTGTCCGCGATGAAATCGCCCAGTCCGTTGGGGCTCGGCCTGATGGCGTCGGACCCGGGAGCGAAAGGCTTCTGGTCGGCCCGCTGGTCAAATGCCCCGTAGCTGTCGCCGGTGTTGTAGTAGGCATAGGCCAGCCATGCAAAGGGGATCCGGCCGGTAAAAAGTCCTGCACCACCTCGGACCACCAGACTGCGGTCTTCGGTGGCCTCCCAGCGGAAGCCGACCCGTGGGGAGAGCTGCACGCGGTTCATGAAATCGTTCCTGATCCTCGATATCGGCGTGTAGGTATAGGTCGTGCCGAAGTTGGGATCTGCCCACATGTCCCTGACCTTGTCGCTCAATGCCGGCATATCCGGCAGGTGTGCCATGTCTGCACGCAGTCCCGGGGTAACGCGGAAGCGTTCGCTCACCCGGATCTCGTCCTGTACGTACAGGCTGTACATGTTGACGTTAAAGTCCGCCGCCGGATTGTCCAGTATGTAATCCCTTGTATTATTGACATAGTTATAGCTGCCGCGTACGCGGTAGGGATTGTTGTCGATGAAATCGGCAATGCTGTTGTAGTCCACCCGTCCGTTCCAGCCGTTGACAAAACCGTAGCGGATGCCGTACAGCTCGTTGTGCGTACCGACGAGGAACTTGTGGCGTCCGGTGTTCCAGTTGAGGTTGGCGGTGAGCTCCCAAGTCTGCTGCTTCATGTCGAAGATGCTGGCCTCGCGGTCGGTCCCTATGTAGATGGTCGTACCGGGTGTATTGCCCTGTATCTGCACCTGCGGCAGGGTAGGGTTGGAAAGCGGGTCACGCCTGTCTTTCACCACGGTAAAACCAACCATGGCGTTGCCCGAGAGCGAATTGCTGAAGCGGCTCTTGAGTTCGGCCACGGTGCTGCTCTGGTTGTTCTCCTGCTGGAAGGCCATGCTGGAAAAACGGAAGTCCTGCTGGTCACGGTCCATGTGGGTGGCCGAACTGCGGATGGTGTTGTTCCTTACGGCCAGCTGGTGCCTGTCGCTGATGTTCCAGTCCAGGCGGTTGAAGAACTTGACCGATTTGGACCAGTTGGTGTACAGCCCGGCGGTGCCGGCATCGAAGATGTCGCCGTAGCGGGACTGCACGGTAGAGGCGATATTCTCCGCATCGGTCTGCGTCAGGATGTGCGAGGTCTCTTCCGTGCCGACCAGCAATTGTGTGGGATCCTGTCTTCTGGTGATCTCCTCGTTACTGAAGAAGAACAGCTTGTCCTTTATGATCGGGAAGCCGATGCGGAAGCCGGCCTGGTAGTCATAGAAGTCGGAGTTCATTTTACCGAGCGTACCCACACGGTCGTTTCCAACAATGGCGGCATTGCGGCCGAAGCCGTATACCGACCCTTCCACTTTATTCGTGCCCGAACGGGTGACGGCGTTGACCGATCCGCCGGTGAAGTTACCGATCTTCACGTCGTAGGGGGCCAGGTATACCTGCATGTCCTGTATGGCATCCAGGGAGACGGGGTTGGTTCGCGTAGAGCTTCCTGCCATGCCGGAGGTACCGGTCTGGCCACCCAGAGACGGTGAGAACCCGATGGCGTCGTTGTTGATCGCCCCGTCGATGGTGACGTTGTTGTAGCGGAAGTTGGTACCGCCGAAGCTGTTGTCGCGGCTTCCCTGCGGGGTGAGCCGGGTGATGTCGGTGATCGAGCGCGATACTGTAGGCATGCCCTGCACCTGCTCGCGGGAGATGTTCTGCCCGGCGCCGTAGGTATCGGCGCGCTGTCCGGCCACGCGGGCGGTGATGCTCACCTCTTCGAGTGCCTGTGTATCGGAACCAAGCACAAAATCCAGTTGCTGGGCACCGCCGAGGCGTATCTGCACGTCCGGACGGTTGTCGTCCTGCATGCCGACCATCGAAGCGGTCACGGTATAGGGCCCGCCGATGCGCATATTGTTGATGGTGTAGCGTCCGTCGCTGTCGGCAGACAGGCCGTAGCGTGTACCGGAGGGCGTATGCACGGCTGTGACGGTGGCACCGGCAATACCCTCGCCGGATGCGCCGGTTACCCGTCCGGTCAAAGCGCCGGAGGTTTCCTGCGACAGTCCAAGGAGCGGCGTCAGGAAAAATAGGAGGATAGGGACAAGCCTTGCCGTTGCCCGTAGTATTATATCTTTTGTATTCATCGTGTTATTCTGTTCCTACTGTCCTTATTATTTTAATATGACTTTTCTGATCGCTTGTTGGCCGACATCCAGTAAATAGACATTTCCTTCTTTATCGATCGCTATATCGTTGATGCTTCCCCATTTGGCACTTGACAGATCTCCATCTTCAAATCCTCTTTCTACCTTGACCAAGGTGCTGACGGTTTGCTCGGCGAGGTTCACTTCCCGGATGGCTAGGTTATTGGAATCCATGATGATCAGGTTACCTTCGGCTGTCATTCCTAATGCCGTAGGTCCGTAAGCTATTCTAGCGGTGGAAATCGGCCCATCCTGATAACCGTAGCCCTCATATTGGCCGAGCCAGTTTAAGCCACGCGCCCCGGGAAGCGTCCTGCTGATGATGCCTTGATAATCGTCGAATGAATGATATATGGTGCCGTCTGGAGCGACCACAATTCTACATTTATCCGAGGCGCTTCCGGTATTCATGCTCTGTACCGTTCCCGTGGATACTGTGATTTTAGAAATGCCACTCCAGCTACTTGAGTAATATAGATCGCCTTTGTTGTCTACCGTAAGCCCTCTCGGACTGACAGGCGCTGTCGGAATGGTCGTGACTGTTCCGTCAGCCGTGATCTTCTTGACACTATTCCAATCCGCGATATAGATGACATCATTCAGGATATCCATACCCACTATGCCGTTGAATCCGTTTGCAAAGACAGACTTCGAACCGTCTGGCGTGACCTTAGTGATCGCTGAAGAACCGCTCACATACAAATTTCCTTTCGAATCGATGACCATTTTAGAATAATTGAAATCAAGCGACGCCAAATCTCTGACCACGGTCATCACCCCTGCACGACGGAAAGCTTGTGGAGCATCCGCAGATAGGTCTCCAACTTGTACTTTCAATGTACCCGTACTCAGATTGGATGGTGCGATAACTTTTAAGGAATTTTCAGTTGCTGAAATAACTTGGGCAAGAACGCCGTTGAAGGATACTTTATTGCTGAATTGATCTCTTGAAAATCCAGTTCCTTCTATGGTAATTTCGGTCCCTGCCAGACCGCTTTCGGGAAGTACCTTCGTGATTCCTAGATCCTGATTGACAAACTCAGGACCCTCTGCTTTTTGATCATTGACGAGAACGATGATTTTCCCGCTTCCGATGTTGCCCGGGTACTTGACCACAAGCTCCGTACTGCTGGGATCTTGCTCCAGCGGTACTTCTTTCCCGTTGATCAAAACTTTATTTTCTTCCTTAATCGTACTGAATGTGCTTCCGGTAATGGTGATAACCGCGCCAGCAGGGCCGCTTAAAGGTGATACGGTCGCAATCGTCGGCAAAGGAACCACTTGGAAAATCGCATCGCTCACCGTTTTTTGTCCGTTGATAATCACCGAAGCTTTGTTGCTTTCGATTCCTTCGGGTGCCAATACCACCAGCTGTTCAGCAGAGGCTTCCAGTACGGTGGCTTGCTTGTCGTTAAAAAAGACCTGATTGTTTTCCTTCTCAGTTTCAAAGCCTTCGCCCGATAGGGTGATCCGTGTTCCCTTTCCGCCACTCATCGGTTTGATACCCGCGATCTCCTGATAGGTAAATATTTCACCGGCAGACTGCATATCGTCTACAAAGACCTGTACCGTACCGGTACCCGCTTTTGCAGGCACTTTGGCCACAATAAGCGTGTCTGACATATTGACGACAAGTGCTGCTGCGTCATTAATCGTCACTTTTGCCGGGCCTTTTAAGCTGCTAAACCCCTCTCCGCTGATACGGATGTGCGAGCCAGCCGGTCCATTGGCCGGAAAAACCTTTTTGAGACTCAGGCTCTGATAGGTAAAGGTGCCCACATCCAGCGACCGGCTTCCGTTAGTGACCGTTATGTTGCCAGTACTGGCCGCTTCGGGTGCCAGCACCACGAGCTCGTCTGTTTTTGCTGAAAATACTTCGGCTTGCACACCCGAAAATGTCACCGTGTTCCCTTCCATATCATTGCTGAAGCCTGCGCCTTTTATCGTGACCAGCGTTCCGGCTTTTCCGCTGTTCGGAAAATATTGTTCGAGCGAAAGGTCGGGTGCGGCACCTTCTCCCGGATCATCTTTCTTACAGGAAAAAAACAGGATCAGCACAGACAACAAGGCCAACCCGATGCTATATCTATTATTTTTCATGACTATCTTATCTTTCATGTAATCGTGTATTAATATGCTTAATGTAGAAGTACTTGGTCGATGATATGCAATACCCCGTTACCGGCCAGTACATTTTCACGGACTAGATTGGTTTCCGTGGTGTTTCGGGTACCTAGAAGCGTAACTTTGTTGTATGTGCCCGTTCCGGAATTGAAAACCAACGTCACGGTTAAGTTATCCCCGTTCAGCATGGTTTCTGTCGTCTTCGTATTGGCGTTTCCAGTCGTGGGTGTGGTCAACACATAGTCGTACACAAACCGTCTGTCGGGCACGATATGGTAGCGTAGCAGCCTTTCCAGCTCTTCAACGGGTTTTTCGTTAATGACTTCCAGTGTGGAGTAGCCGTATTGTACCATGGCGGCATTGCTTGGCGCATAGATCGTGAATGCCCCCGGTTGTTGCAGCAGGCTTTTCACCGCAGGGACTCTTTCCAGTACTTGATTGAAAAGGGTGATATCGTACTCGTTGTTTACGGCATCGCTCAGGTAATCGAATAGATAGGGTTCCAGCAAACGGTTGATGACCTGTATCTTGCCATTTTTAGCATCTTTCATAACCGGGGTAATAATGGCACCGTTGACCGTGATGACGGTATCCACTCCCTTTACCCACTTGGTTACAAACATCTTTCCGCCGGTATGGGCATATATTTCCTGATTGAACTGAAAAGGGATCTTCGCGAAATCGTACACACCATGGAGCACATGGTAGCGCATGATGTTGGTCAGTCGGTTCAGTCCGATGGTATTCACGTCCGTTGTAAAGGCGTCATCAGAAGGTGCCAACTGGGTAAAAGGTCCATCTTGCAACAGCATATCGTGCAGTTCGGTGCGTTGATTCGCCGCATGCAGCTGCGATAGGTTGGCATTATCGGCAATGATCATGCTGATGAGGTTGGTATCATATGAATAAATATTTGCTTCATCCTCTTCGCAGGAAAGCATCACCGACAGGCTCAGGGTTATAAAAATATATTTTATCAAGTTTTGCATAGTCTCCGTGTTAAAAATGATCAGGTATGAATAAGCGGTCTACAATGTAGAGCGGCCCGTTTAGCGTCATGATATCCGGCTCGATAATGGTGGCGGTTTCTGTTCCTTCCTTGGCATTTTTCAGCCGCATCTTGATTGTCCCGTTTTCGCGGGAGAACGTATAGGGGCAGGAAATGGCAGGATGGCTATCTGGGCTATACCCTTCCATTTTCATGTCATAATTACCCAAAAATCTGTCTGTCAAGTCGTTGGAAAAGAAAACCGTGGGGTTTACGCTTCCACCGTCTGTAGGATAGTAGCGTTCGGCCCAGCCGTGGTGATAGGTCAAGACAGAATCCGTTTTGTGAAACGTCCTATAGTTATAAGGCGCTCCACCGTTGAAAGTAAGGAATTGGCCTCTGTAGATCCAATAAGGCTCATTTAACTGCAGAAATTCTTCAGCACTGTTGTACCCCGCGTTTATAAAGGCTTCATTCGTAGGTGCAAAAACCGATGTTAGACCTCCAATGTAAATATTGCTGGGATCCCATTGATTGGTGTCTATATCCAGCTTCGCCTTGACGGCGGCTTCTTCCATTGGTGGTATATATACGGGATCCCACGAATAGCTAGCGTAAGAAGCATCATTTGCTTCTACTATCTCCATAAACATCGAGAGCCTGCTATCTTCTTTCATGGTTTGCCAAAGTGTTTTTTCCGGCTTTTTGAGAAAACGATCTATATAGATTACGTTTCCCTCCTTAGCTTCAGTTATTTGGTAGTCCGCCATAACCTTTCCGTTGATCAATATTTTGCCGTCAGTAATGGACAAATAATGTGGATAGACATAAAATTCAGTGGAATACGAACCCATTCTCAAGCTTTTGTTCTCCAATTTGGATTTTATCCGAATATTGCCGTAAGTTGATGCTACATTCGCTGTATCGATTTTATCCGACAGCATGTGATACCGGATGATCGTATCCAGCGCGGCGGCGTCCATGTTCTTTAACTTTTCTTCCGTAAAACCTGCTTCTTCAAAAGCGGCATCGGAAGGAACCAGAAAAGTAAATGGAAAATTCTTCCATTCATTTTCGAGCAGCGAAGGTATTGTGCTACCGTCAAGCGCTAGTTGAAATAGGGAACTTTCTGAATCTGCAAGCACAGTGCTCAGCTCCTCTCTATACACTTCCTCATAAGGTACTTTTTCGCCATAAGGAGGTGGCATAAATTCTTCTTGTGTACACGAGAGGACGACGACAAGAAGTAATAATATGGATAATATTTGTTTCATGGCTTTTAATTTCCAATGTTTGTTAAAACAGCTTCGTCCGGTCGGAACAATAATTTCTCAATGTTGTGTACGGTACCATTGTCTGTAAGGTAGTTTACTTTGTTGTGTTGTGATAAGGGTGTGAATCGGCCGTATTCGCCTGTCTCTTGCGTATTGACAGCGAACCAGCGGATATCGACGTTGTAGTAGAGTCCCCGGCTCATACGGTTATCGCCCTCAATAGGTGTCGACAGTGATTGACCGGCTAGCTGCATGTCGGATAGGAACGTGCGGGTATCAAATAAATATACCCCCATAAAGCGATTGTAAAAGGTCGCCGGATTCATTTCTTCGATATCATCGAGGGTAATTCCTTCGTTCTCAAATGCCTGATTGTCTGGTGCTACGACTGTCCACTCTCCACCGGCAAGCTGCTCCCAGTAACCGAATTTTTTTAGAGCGGCTACAAAGTGACTGTACTCAGGTCTTTGTGTCAGAAAATCTTGCACGGTGCCCTCCCGGTATTTGAAACAAGCATTGACAATGTTCAGAATGCCGTTCGTTAAACCGATATCAAATCGGACGGCCTGCGCGCCGTTGGCATAAATCCGGGAGGGATCCCATTGATTGGTTCCACCATATTTGGAAACGATCAGGTCCTTACCGGCAAGGTTGGGATAGCGGGAATCGAGGGTCTTGACCGGGACGTCCTCGCTGAACAGAATCCGGCCAAGCACATGATACTGTATCATGAACTTGAGGCTGTCCTGATCTAGTCCGTCAAAATCGGATGGACGGTATATGCCCAAGGCATTGAACGCGGCATTGGTCGGTGCATACACGGTTACTTTCTCGCTTCCAGTAATATTTTCCAGTACGCCCGTTTTTTCCAAGGCAGCATAAAATAAGCTCAGATCAAAGTTGTTTCCGATGTAGTCTCCAACGTTTCTTGTCTCTGTATTTTCCTCATACACCAGAAATTCATCGGGGTTGCATGCTTGCCATAGCACACAGCTAAGAAGAAAAAGTAAATATGTTGTAATTCTCTTTAGTTGCATCACGTGGTTATTTATAGATAGGTGGATCGAACTTGCGCTGTATAGTCGTGAGATAAGCTTCCCCATTGACGACCTCGATTGTGTTTATTGCAGGGAATGACTTAGGGTTGTGAACACCAGAATGCGTATTGATGAACATGCTTGGAAAACGTGCCGAGTTGACCCTGCTGGGGAGACTGACAAGTTCATTCAATCCGTAAAAGGTAAGATGGGAACACAGCCCTTTCGGCATAACATTGCCGCCCATACCCATATCGATAAAATTTAGTCCCGGAGCCAAAAAAGTAATCTGCTGCACCATATTGGTGGTAATGGTTTTGGTAGTATCCGCAAGTAATGGGAAATGGAAATACGGGCTCACGGTGGGCTCTTCGGTGTTTCGGTAAACCGGGTGAAGGAATCGTGCATAATAGTCTTGGATTGCTGTCTGGCTGTTGTAAGCCGTTGCTTCCTCCGGATATAGAGACAAGTAGACGTTCATTTCGTCCTTCATGCCGTCCTCGAGCGTCGTCATTCCATCAGGTTTCCTATCCTTTGAATCCAGAAAGCCGGCGGCACTCATGTTATAGAAATTCATGTATACCAAAGAATCCGAGAAAGGTAAGTGGTGGAAGTTTTCCTGTCGTAAGAGCAGTCCGTTCTCTTTGGTTTCAAAATCTTTTTGGACTACGTGCAACGTATAGATCTCCCTTTCTTGTAGGTTATAGGTGCCTTCGATAGCAATGTTCTGTTTCAACTCGTCGGTCAGTTCGAAAAATGGAATATCATTCACCGGTCGGAAATAGAAGGCGATCCGGTGGGATCCCGCAGGTATCTGCGCCCAGCTGGAAAGGTCAAACCCATTGAGGATAGGACCTACCAGCACATTTTCCTTACCGGGGTACTCCGGATTATTCCGTTTGGTACTGCCGGCACTATGTGTCGGATAGGGAGCCGCATACCGCACGCGCTTATCCAGAAAATCACCAACGATGGCGGCGCTTATGGGTACCCCGTTCTGGTCATATTCGGGATCGATAAGCATGGTCAGGTAAGGAACCAGGAGATCTTTATCGCCCAGATTGACTTCATAGTTAAGATTATTGAATACCCTTAAATAAGCCGGATTCTCTACCTCGTGATATTCTATCTTCGTACAGGAATGCAATAGCAGACCTATAGTGGCAATGAGAGCCGTTAGATAATGTTTTGCTTTCATTATTTGGTATGTTTTACAATGATCATTCGTGATTTGTATCGTGTATCTTCTGTTTGCTTTCCAATCAGTGCGATACTATAAGAGCCAATATCGGTCATCGGCAGATGCCCCCGTACATTAAATAAGTCGGGACGAGCAATCAAATCTTGTGTAGTGCGCACGGGTACCTCATCAGCCCATGTACCGGGTGTGGTGCTGGCCGTAGCGTGATATGCCATAATTTTCTGCGGCTGAATATTTGTGCTGCCGATTGGCTGGAAAATGCGGACGTTGGGATGAACCCAGGGGATAAAGCCCGGTGTGAGCTGTTCTGTTGATCGCTCGTCAAAGGCACGTCCATTATTATTGAACGGCCGTCCGTTATCCGAGGTGAATGTGGCATAAGGAAATGCGTCGCTTAGATTAAAAAAACGTAAATCGGTATAAAAGCTGGTTTTGTATCTTTCCAAACTAGCATCTTGCGTAGCCGTTCCGCCGGCATAGGTCACACCCGATAGGTTGTTGTGTGAGACCACCAGGCTGTCCTTGCCGCCTGCGGTGCTGTATAGCCAAACGGTGTAATTATCCCCAGCCTTCACATCATAGTCTAAACTGGTCAGCGCAGTGTTGCTGCTGAAGGCTTCCAATTTATGCTTGCCGTGCACGGTGGTGATGTATTCCGTATGATCTCCGAAAGCAACGGCAGCTGTGGATTTACCACCTACTTTCAGCGAAATCTCACCAGCTTCCGGCCGCGCATTGACAAACTGGATACGCGCATAGGTATGGTTTACCGGAGGGTCTATGTCCGCAATAATCCGAAAGCCGTTTTGCATCTGATCGTGTGTATATTCCGGATCGTTGATATTTGGGTATTCAAAGGGCTGCGAATAAACCACTACCGTATACACTCCTCCAGGTTTAAACGTGGCAATGGGGTTATAGGTGAGGTAAGTAGGTATAACCGCTGTCCTGTTTTCAATAAAGCTGATCGATGAGGTCATGTAGTCCATCGTGGGACTCCCCGAAGAGGGTAATTGCCGCTGATCTTCGGTAAGAACCTTTAATTGGTAGGTGCCATAGGGAATTTCTACATACTCCGATACCTCACCAACCGGCACACTGTTCAACTTTTCAGCGATGGAGGTTCCATCTGACCAAGCGAGGCTCAGCGGACCATACAGGTCTTCGATCACTTCTTGGTGCTGCTGGCTTTCGCCCGGTTTTTCAGCGAAGTTGATGATCCGGACCTTGCAATGTTCTGGATTGCTTGGTGATTCAATGCCCCGGGGAACGGCTATTATCTCGGGTAAACCCACGTTATAGTAATCGCCGAGCAAGGTATAATAGTCGACCGGCGAACCGTTGTCATGTATTTCAAATTCTTTTTCCAAACCAATACCAATGCCTTGATAAGCAAGGAGTTTAATGGCGATGTCGGCCTTATTGTGCTCATTTAACAAGTCTTGCGGCACGTTCCACAACATGCCCAAACGGCCATCTTCCGGAAAGTATTTCGTTGCCGGGTAACGGCCGAACAGCGGGTCGGACTCTCCATTGCGTACAATAAAATTGGTAAGACTATCTCCATTAACGACGACTTGGTTGGATCCGCCCAGGTTGACGATACGTACATTGGAGCTTTCGAAGGCCTCCGTGCTGTATCTGTTATCTGTAAGTTCCACCAATTTATCCTTCGCACAGGATGCAAACAATCCAAGCAAGGATAGCGCAACTATTTTATAGCTTATTTTACGAAGTTTCATAATTAGAATAGATTATAAGTAAGACCAAACATGATTTCGCTCCCACGCTTATAACTGCGGTTTATATATTCGTTTCCGTACCATTTCCCACCTGTGCTGGGGTTGGCGTATACGGTTTTGATCGCCGGATTGAGGATGTTTTTGGCATATCCCTTAAACACCAGTTTAGGTGTTATTTTCTGACTAAAGACAAAATCCAGCGTAGGAGCAGGTTGCGTATATAGATCCGGCTCCCCGGTCAGGTTAATCTGTATCAGACGCTCGCCCACCATATTAAAGGTGGTGGTGAGGTCAGTTCCGAATTCTTTGTTGTTGTAGTTTAGCCACAAATTGATCGAATAAGGCGCTTGTTCAAACAAGGGGCTATTCAATGGCGCGTGGCGGTCGATAAACCGATTGGCGGCAAGCCGCTCTTTGGACTTCTTGATTTCACTCTGAGCGATCAGAAGATTCGATCCGAAAAACAACACCTCCTCCTGTCCCCAGAATTTACTTAAATCTTTAACGGCTTCAAATTCCAGTCCCCAAACTCTACCCGTATTTTTGTCGTTCTGAAACTGGACAATCGGAAATTCAGGATAGGTTGCTGCGAGTCCTTCCGTTTTCAGGCTAAACACTTTCACCAATTGGTTATTGATCTGTTTTCCGAATGCGGAAACTGCAAATACTTCGCCTGCATCTGGAAACCATTCCCAACGGAAATCGAGGTTCTGCGTTTTTTGATTGACCAGATCGCGATTACCCACGATAAGACCCATTTGATAGGGGTCAAATTCAAAAACGTTCGTAATCTCCCGTAATTCAGGCCGTGCTAAGGTGCTATTGTACGCCACCCGGAAGTTCATGTTTTCCTTGAAAGTATACGTCAGATTGGCCGAATAGTAAGGAACATACTTGGTTTTATAAACTGAATTGGCGTCGCCAAAGGGTGTGACCAAAATATTACCGTCTTCATCTACCGTTGCCAGTTTAGGGTCTACGTAAACGTCACGCGTGTCCACCCGGGTTTGGATATTGGTTTTTTCAAAACGTACACCTCCCGTCAACCGAATATCGGAAGGTAGGCGTAGATCGAGCATAGCATAGGCTGCTCGAGTTTCGTAGAAACCCTTATAGTTGTTGGGAGATTTTTTACTGTTGTATAAAAAGCCGCCCACCGGTATTTCGCCTTCTCCCGTACCACCTGTGGGTACTTTTACGCCGATCACTTCGTTGCTCACCATCCGGTCTAGGTTTCCGTCCACATCCAATAACGTGTATCTGCCGCCATCATTAAAGTTCGAACCGGGCAGAAAGAGAATGTTCTCCGTAAATTCCCGTTCGCGATAGAGGTAATTAACCCCCGTTTTCAGCTCTTGTTTTTCGCCTAGAAACGGAAAAGGAAGGGTGAGGTCAGCTTTGTGATTGTAGCTGTCTTCGCCAAGGTTCCGCCAACGACGCCCATTTGGCTCCGCCTGAATGGTACCGTAGGCGCCGAAGCCATTTACATAACCCGAGCTGAGGGCGTAAAGATGTTCGGTATAGGTCCATTCGGTGTTTGCACCACCGGCCGGGCCTATGACCGGCTTCATGTAATAGGTACCACCCACCGGCACGTAGTCGATGAGGGAGGCATACCGGAAATCGGGATCGTTCTGGCTGGATTGCGACATGGACAGGTTGTAGCTTAAGCGTGGGGAATAGTCGGATCTTAGAAACTTGTGTTCCCCTTGGAAATTATAGGTCTGCAAGTCACGAAAAGATTGCTTGAGCGAGTAGATCGTACTGAACACATCACCGGCCAGTCCGGTATATTCGTAAGCACCGTTCATATTGGTTGCGGTGGATTCGCCTCCCCAGCTTCCCACATATTGGGCACTGATCTCGTGGCGGGGGCTAAACTGATAGGTTAATCCTGCCAATACACCATAATTGAGCGTTTCTACCCCGGTATTTTCTTTGTACGTTTGATATCTGCCCATATAAAGACTATTGGGCGTAATATAGTTCGGGATATGGCGATAACTGTAGATATCGGGATTTCCCGTGACGACACCTTGATAAATACTGTATTGGGTAAGATCACCATCATAGATGTCTGTGGTACGCCTGTAGTAATTCCCACCGAGGATTACGCCAAGCGTATGTTTGTCTTCGAAAAGCTTATAGGAATTACCGAAGGTAGCCGAATATAGCTGATTAAGCGGAGCACGTTGATGCTTGGTGGTCATGGTCGGATCAAATCCTTGCATAATGCCGTTAATGCGTTCGACTTCTTGTCTAGTTTGTGGGTTATAACCACTGTTAGCGATCAGGTTGTGGATATCTCCCAGCCCTCTCGGGTATTGGTTTGACAGGTTTAGAAAATCAGAAGACAGGTCTTTACGGTTTATCTTTGTTCCCAATAACCCCATACCACTATTCCAGAAACTGTTATACTCTCCTCCTATCCCGATGTTGGAGTTTAATCCCGTCTGTGCAATGAATTCTAAAGTCATTTTATCAGGCACAGATTTGGTCTTCAGTTCTACAATTCCGGAAGCGGCATCGGCCGGTTTGTCGGGTGTCACGGTTTTATATACCGTAATATTATCTAACAGGGATGCCGGAACAAGATCCAAGGGAATAGAACTCTTGTCGGGATCGGAGGAGGCGAGACGCACACCATTAAGCTGACCGATGACAGAGCGATCCCCCAAACCTCTGACGGCTACATATTTGTCATCTGTTACCGTTACCCCAGTTACACGCTGTAGCGCTTGTGTGGTGGTGATACTGGCTGTGCGCTCAATCTGTTGCGCAGAAATGGCGTCTTGCACGATGGAGGCGTTTTTACGTTCTTCAAGCACCGCGGCTTCGGTATTCGTGCGACGACGTGCCTGTACCGTTACGGCGACCTCTTCCAGCTGTGCGGTGGCTTCCCGCATCCGTACGGTGATATTGGTATTGGATGGGCTGACACGGATCTCCTGCGGTTGCAGACCCAAAAAGGTGAATACGAGCGTCGATCCGGCAGGAGGTACAACCATCATAAACCGTCCGTCAGCGTCGCTGGTGGTAACGGTCCGTCCTTCTTTATTACGAATCGAAACACCGTTTAACGGCCGGTTGTCTGCGGCGGAAACAACCCTGCCGTTAATCGTGAGCTGCTGACGGGCTGTGCCCTTTGCAGCTGCTGTGGTATTTGTGTTACTCTTTTTAATAGTTACAATGCGGCTGTTGATCGTATACTCATAAGGAAGCCCTATGAAGCATAAAGCCAATATTTCTTCTATATAGGCACCTTTTACATCGATGCTGACCTCCGGGCTACCGTGGAAGATATGTGCATCGTAAACAAAGTCATAATTGGCCTGTTTCCTGATTTCCTTTAAAACCTCCGGTATGCTACTCTGTTTCTTCATGCTCAATCGTTGGGCATGCGTGGCGGCACTTACCTGTACAAAAATACAGGTCAGAAATACCATGCTTATTTTCATAATTCGCATGATTTGATAAAAATCCATACTTTTGTTATGTAGTTGTTGTTATTGCAAAATTTGTTGGTACATGTTTTCAAGACTTCACTATTCGGCGGCAGGTGTTGGTCGCACCTCCGCCTTTTTCTTTTAACGATCTATTATTCTAAATAAGGGTATCTATCTTTTCACCACAATCCTCCTTTCTTTACATGTTATCTGTACCGTTCCGATGGACGAAATACTGGCTATTACGGCAGATAATGGCTGGTTACGCGATATCATGCCCGTAAGCTGTATTTTCCCGATATCCGTAGGACATTCGACCTCCACATCATACCAGCGGGCAACCCGCCGGAGGATGGATTGGAGCTCTTCATCGTTAAAAATAAAATCACCGTTTTTCCAGGCCAACGCTTCTTCTAACCCTGTCTGGCTTACCAATAGTTGTTCTGCCAAAATAGCTTGTTGGCCCGGTTGTAGCAAAACACTTTGTCTCGTGTCCGTTGATTGTACACGTACACTTCCTTCTACTAATGTTGTCACGGTATAAGGTTCATCTATATAAGCATTGACATTAAAGCGGGTGCCCAGCACCTGTATGGTTTGCTTGTTGGTTTCTACGAAAAAAGGGATGCGTTCGTTGTTGCTATTAACGACTTTGGATACTTCAAAATATATTTCACCCGTCATTTTAACGCGTCGTTCCTTATCCGAAAAATATACCGGATAGGTCAATGAAGAGGAGGCATTTAGCCATGCGGTTGATCCATCGGGTAAGGTTATCCGATATTGTCCGCCGTTCGGGGTGGATATACTATTGTACACCAGTTCGCTGGTTTTTTTTCGCTCGTCTGTTTGGTAGATAATTTCTCCATCCGCCGTCTTTTCCACGCGAAGACCCTCCTGTGCAATTATGGAGCCGTTATCTACATCGGATAAAGAAAGTGTCGTACCATCCGCTAAGGTTAGCAGAGCTTTGTCGCTTCCGGGGAGCACTTCACTTTCTTGTTGCGCGATGTTTGTTTCTTCGGTTTTCTGGAGCATGGTGGAAATAATGGAAATAGATAAGCCCATCAGCAGAATGGCGGCGGCTGCCACTTGCAATCTCCTCAGAAATCTGATTTTAGAGGGACGGCTTGGTTCGGTATTGTGCAATGGAGGCAATTGCTGGATCGCGCTTTGTGCGGTAAAGAACTGCTTTTTAAAATTTTCCAGGTTGTCTTCGTTTATCGCTAAATCACGTTCATCCGGCGTTGTTTTCCACGCTTCCCTTAGACAAGAGGTGACATATTCTTCATCGATCTCCATAGCCAGGTACAACCTCACTAAATTGACTTCATGCGGTTGACATTGTCCCCTGAAATAGCTGATCAGCGTCTTTCTTGATGGTTGCTCCATTTTGTTTTTCTCTGTTATAAGGCATTTATAATATGCCCTCTAACATAAAGAATGCTGAACATGTGTTTTATAATGAGATGGAGATTACGATTTCACGATTATTTAATATAGGTGTCTGTTTCGTAATATTGGATTAACATATGGTCTTTGAAAAACGAGAAAGGAGTTCCGCTGCGCGTGATCAAAAAGAACCCTGCACGAAGAAAAAAGAGATTATAAAAAAGGACCAATCGTAGGGCTGGCGAGTATAATTGCGACAAGCGCGTTAGGATACTCCTTCAATTCTTTTCTCAGGATCTTCACTGCAGCATTCATGTGGCTGTTCACGGTATGGATTGACATATCGTGTTGCCGGGCAATTTCTTTCCGGCTCATATCTTGTTCACGTATTGCTAAGAATATCGTTCTTTGCTTTGGGGTGAGTTTGTCCAGTGCGGCACGATACCGGGATTGTAGTTCCTGCATCGTACATTCAGGATGGTCTGTGCTACCAAGCTTATGGATGGAGAGGTCATCGATCGGAATGGTTGCTAACACCTGCTTGCGTGATAGTTTGGCGGTTTCCTGGCGGAGTATCCCAAAGAGATAATCATCAAAATGTCTTACCTCCAACATACGGTGCTTGTGTTGCCATATTTTTAGCAGGGTATTCATAACCAATTCCTCGGCATCTTCCCGGTTGGATACCATTTTCATAGCCGAAGTCAATAGCATACGATAATAATAATCTAATATACCATTGAATGCGAGTTCATCTCCGGTTAACCATTGTTGGATTACATCGTCTATTTTTCGTTTGGCCATTAGTCACTCTCAAATCACGGAACAAAGGTAGTAATGAAAACAGGAGCAGAAGGTTATGTTTTTGTTAACTTTAATGTGCCGGGTTGGTGCAGATGGGACGGGTTTCGTGGATTGGCATAAAAAAACCGCTACGCACAAGTAGATTGTTATGTAGCGGTTTCGTAGGTCGACAAATATGACCTTAATAGAACTGGTTCCATATGATTTTTCAGCTATATATGGAAAACAGTGATTAGTTGGCTTTCACCTTTTCTTTTTTGCTGACTTTTTTAGCCTTCGGCTTAATAGCACTTTTCTTTATGCCTGAAGTCAGGATTTTGCTGGCCTTTTTCACTTTTCTTTTGAATTTTTTCTTGCCAACACTTGCTTTGATGTCAGAAAATGTACCGTCTAACAGTTCCGAAGCCCAGGTTTTCAATGAAACCTCTTTTACTTTTTTTGATTTTTTATTATCTTTTGCCATAGTTTTGGATATTAATATTTAATTAATACAAAGATAACGTTAATGTAATGCAAGTAATATTAAGTTTTGCTTTTGAAGGCCATCAAAAAACTCCATGTAGGATGATTTAAACGTATTTTTTGGCAATATGGAATCGACTAAACGATGAAGAAATAGGTGTTAACAATTATTTAATATGAAAAAAAGCTATTTCAGATCAATCTATCTTCTTTCTTGTAACTACGGGGTATCGCGGTGTCCAAATCGATCGATCCGCTGCCGGATAATACTACGGTAGCGCATATACAACAATATCGAAGAAGTCAGCAATCCGAGCGAAAGTCCATACCAAACACCCTGCACCCCCATATTGAAATAGATGCCCAAAAGATATGCTACGGGGATGCCAACAATCCAGTAAGCAATGAAAGTGATCAATGTGGGCACATTCACATCTCCCATTCCGCGGAGAACCCCCAGTCCGACAACCTGCGTACCATCAAACAGCTGGAACAGTCCGGCAATGATTAAGAGTTGCGCGGAAAGGCTGATAACAGCCTGGTCGTCACTGATTATCCGGGGCAGATATTGGTTGAAGACCGCAAAAATTACCGCACAGATCAACATGAAGACAATAACCAGGTGATAAGAAACGGTAGCAAACTTCTTTACACGCATCATGTTGCGTCGACCATAACTATGACCGGTCTTAATCGTTGCCGCAGAAGCGATACCACTTGCCATCATATAGGTCATAGCAGCTAGGGTAATGGCAACCTGATGGCTGGCCTGTTCCACGGCACCAATTTTTCCGGCGATAAGTGATGCCGCAGCAAAGGAACCGACTTCAAATACATATTGTAGCGCCATCGGGGCACCGATTTTAAAAATGCTCTTCACTCGGGAAAGCTCGGCATGGAAAAATGAAAACGTTTTGGTGTACAGGCTGAACCGTTTAGACCGGAGGACATAAAAAGACATCGCCAGCATCATCAACACCCGGTCAATTAGCGTGGCATATCCGACACCCACAATGCCCATTGGTTGGATGCCGAACATACCTTTTACAAAGATAATCGCCAAAATCACGTTCAGTACATTGCCCCAGATCGTAATGTTCATCGCCTGCCGTGTAAAGCCCAGCCCCTCGGCAAACTGTTTAAAGGTGTTGAATGCCATCAGCGGGATAACGGAGAACATCAATACCCATAAATAAGGTTTTGCCGTTTCCACGACTTGGGGATCCTGATCAAGATGTCCCATGGCGTACATCGACCCAAAGCCAATGAGACCAAACAGCATAACAGCAGTGGCAATATTTAACCACAGGCTGCTGGAAAGCAATTTTCCACATGTTTCCATGTCACCTTTGCCGTTGGCTTGGGCGATAAGTGGCGTCAGACCATAGGAAACACCCAGCCCGATCACCATCACTACGATAAACACCGAGTGTACAAGGGAAACCGCTGCCAGCGGAATGGTTCCGGCAAATTTACCCACCACCACGGTGTCTGCGGTTTGCACAAGTGTATGCCCCAGTTGTGCAATGATAATAGGTCCTGCCAATGCAAAAGCATTCCAGTAAAAATGCTTGTTTTGTTTGTAGTAATGATGTAACATAGTGTTTCGCGTGTGCAAAGATAATCGTTTTTGTTACTAAATATTTACATCAAAATTTGGAAGAAACATAAATTTACGCTTACCTTTATCTTTCGATAAAAAGTTAAGGAGAAGGATAAAATGACTTTAGGATTCTTGAATATCGGTACACAGGAGATGGTGCTTATTGTTATCGTCATTTTGCTGTTGTTTGGAGGGAAGAAATTACCGGAATTGGCGAGAGGATTAGGACGCGGGATTCGCGAATTTAAAGATGCCTCTGACGGTATAAAACGAGAAATTTCAGACCAGATAAATAATTTCGAAAAGGATTTGGACGTAACCGTAGAGGATACACCTGCTACTAAAACCCGATCCCAAACAATCGCAGACGAAATTAATCAGCCAAAAGAAGAAGCCGTTGGCGAGGAGGAGGAAACAAAAAAGGAGTTTCCGAAGTTTAGTACGCCAGAGAATGCGGTGCAACATCATCCCGGTGTGCAACCATCTTCCGGAGACGAACATTACACCTATGGGTATAATGATCACTTTGCTAATGAAGAGAACAGTACGGATACATCAGAAGGGGCGGCTGTGCAAACCAATACAACGGCTTCTGACGAGGAGCAATCTAAAAATGTTTAAATTTATTACCGTATAATACCATTGTAAAAGCTGTTGGTAACTCCTGCAGCTTTCTTTTTTACTTCACTTAAAATATGGCATACGAAATTATTATTTCGCAAGAACTGGGGGTAAATAGCCGCCAGGTATCCACGACTATCAGTTTATTGGACGACGGTGCAACTGTTCCGTTCATTGCCCGTTATCGTAAGGAGATGACGGGGAGTTTGGATGAAGTGCAAATTACCACCATCCGGGACCGCGTACAGCAACTGCGTGATTTAGATAAACGTAAAGAAGCGGTCTTGAAATCTATTACGGAGCAAGGGAAATTAACACCGGAGCTGGCGCAGCAAATCCAGGAAGCGGAGACAATGGCCATTCTGGAAGATATTTATCTGCCGTTCAAACCGAAACGCAAAACCCGTGCATCAATGGCAAGAGAAAAAGGCCTACAACCGTTGGCTGATCGATTGCTGTTACAAGAAAAAGATGATATATCCATGTTAGCAGCCGATTTTATCGATTCGGAGAAAGGCGTAACATCAGCAGAAGAGGCGCTAGCAGGTGCACGCGATATTATAGCAGAACAAATTGCGGAAGATATCGACGTTCGGACGAGATCCCGGAAAATATTTTTGGATAAAGGTCTGTTTGTTTCGCGCGTTGTTCCTGGAAGAGAGGAAGATGCATTGAAATACAAAGACTATTTTGATTGGTCTGAACCACTCAAAGATGCCCCTTCTCATCGTGTATTGGCGATGCGCCGTGGCGAGAAAGAGGAAATGCTCTATCTTGATATTGCTGTAGAAGAGGACACGGTACTTTCGGCTATCGAAAAGATTTATATAAAAGCCACTAATGAAGCGGCTACGCAAGTAAAAATAGCCTTGCAGGATAGTTATAAAAGATTGCTGAAGCCATCGATGGAAACCGAGGTACGTGTGTTGACCCGTCAAAAAGCCGATGAAGAAGCCATCCGTGTGTTTGCGGACAATGTCCGTCAACTGTTGTTGGCCGCACCTCTAGGACAGAAGCGGTTATTAGCAATTGATCCGGGATTCCGTACAGGGTGTAAAACGGTCGTTTTGGATGCTCAAGGCGCATTATTAGAGAATACGACCATCTTTCCGCATAATGGTGCGGGAGGCATAGCAGAAGCCGCAAAAACAGTAGAACTTTTGGTAAAACGCTACGATGTGGAAGCGATAGCTGTCGGTAACGGCACAGCTGGCCGGGAAACAGAAGAATTTGTCCGTAAGTTGGGGTTAAAAGATGTTACGGTTGTGATGGTAAATGAATCAGGCGCGTCAATTTATTCCGCTTCTGAAGCGGCTCGGGAAGAATTTCCGGACTACGATGTGACGATTCGTGGAGCGATATCTATCGGTCGCCGATTAATGGATCCTTTAGCTGAATTAGTAAAAATTGATCCCAAATCCATTGGGGTAGGACAGTATCAACACGATGTTGACCAAAACAAACTACAAACTTCGTTAGACGATACGGTCATTTCCTGTGTGAATGCGGTAGGCGTAGAGCTTAATACAGCATCTAAACAGATTTTGGCATATGTCTCGGGACTTGGGCCATCCCTCGCACAACAGATCGTGAACTATCGTGTGGCGAATGGACCGTTCAAATCACGTAAAGAATTGAAAAAGGTTCCACGTTTGGGGGATAAAGCCTTTGAGCAAGCGGCTGGCTTTCTTCGTATCCGTCATGGCGAGCATCCGTTAGATGCCTCTGCGGTGCACCCCGAGCGTTACACGCTCGTGGAGCAAATGGCAAAAGATCTTCATGCCGATGTACAGGATTTACTAACAAACGAAGCATTGCGCAAACAAATAGATTTAAAGCGCTATGTTTCGGATGAAGTTGGGCTTCCTACCTTAAACGATATTATCGGGGAGTTGTCCAAACCAGGACGTGACCCGCGGGAGCAATTCGAAGAGTTTAAGTTTACGGATGGCGTGAACAGCGTTAGCGATTTGCGCATTGGTATGAAACTGCCTGGTATTGTCACCAATATCACTAATTTTGGGGCATTTGTTGATATAGGTGTTCACCAAGATGGTTTGGTACATCTGAGCCAGCTTGCCAATCGCTTTGTCTCTGATCCGAATGAGGTTGTTAAGGTACAACAGCGCGTTATGGTGACCGTAACGGAAATCGACGAGAGACGAAATCGCATTGGCCTGTCGATGAAAAGTGAAGACAAACCGGCATCCCGAAAACTTCATGATAACCAACGAAAAGCGAAGACTAAGGCTCCCGAAACCGATATGGCAAGTAAATTAGCGGCGTTGGCAAGCAAATTTAAAGCATAAAAGAAAGGGCAGATTGTTATCTCTGCCCTTATTTTTAATATCCTGGATTTTGCTCTAAAATATCCGGGCGGAGATTGATTTGTGCGGTTGGGATCGGGTAAACAAATCCATTTTCATTCGCTAAAGTCCCGTATTTTTCCAATGCTAATCCTGTTCGGCAGAAATCAAACCAGGTTTCCCCCTCAAAAAGAAGTTCCCTTTCTTTTTCTTCTTGTATAAACTTTACAAAGCTGTCCACCGTGGTAAATTCACTCTTTTCTTTGGTTACTCCTGCTCGTGTCAACACCTTTTGGAGTGAACTGAATGCCAGATCACTTACACTATTACTAGCTCTTGCCTCTGCTTCTGCATGAATAAGTAAGATTTCTGCCAGACGGATGATAGGCAGATTCTGGCTCGGTGGGGTTGCGTTCGGAAATTTTCCCATATAGTAACGATCATTTGATCCGTGAAATATCGAGAAATATTGCCTTTTATCGCCCTCTTCGAATAGCGCTCGAATGGAAGCGTCTACATAAAATAACATGCTGGCGTTATCATTACTTACTGATGCTAGGGTGTTGGTCGTTTGATCATCAAACTGCAACTCAAAAATAGATTCAGCTGTATTTTCGGAAGACCAGATACTACCGAAATTGTCTGCTAACTGAAAATTTTCGGAGTTTATGATTTCTGCGGCGGCGTTTGCCGCTAAAGCGTAGTCATCTGTAATCGACGCTTGATAAAGATAAACTTTCGCCAATAAGGCCTGTGCGGCCGCCTTTGTAGCTCTCCCCTTAGTCGCTTCGGTATTTTCATGCACCTCGGGAAGCTCTGTTATGCTTTCCGTGAGGTCTTTTACCAGTTGCTCGTATATGGCGGAAGGTTCAGACTGTGGAATAGCTACATCTTCGTCTTCCGTAGTGGCTGTCAGCTTTAAGGGCACGCGACCAAAAGCACGTACCAGAAAGAAATAGTTTAATGCACGTACAAATTTGGCCTCACCAATAAACTGTGCCCGCTTCTCTTCAGAGATCGTGTTTTCGGGCATTTCTGCGACACGGGAGATAATGTTATTTGCCGCGTTGATGGTGGAATAAATGCCCTGCCATCCGTTGGCTACCCATGGGTTGGTCGCTGCAAGGTTGTGTGTCTTGAAATTTTCGTATTCCGGAAATATCGAGGCATGAGAAACATGCCCAGCAGAAAATTCAGGAACAATGACCATTGTCTGTCCGTAGGTAAATGAGCTCGTCATGGTGCGGTACATACCTATTGCGGCGGAATTAGCATTGGTTTCCGAATTGAAATAGCTATCGTTGGTGACTTGCGCAAGTGGTTCCCTGTCGAGGAAGCTGTCGCAAGACGTAAATCCTGCGAGTAGTAAGATAGCGAAAGATAATTTATATATCGTGTTCATAAGAATGTGCATTTAACAGATTAGAAAGATAAATTGACTCCTGCGGTAAATATACGTGGCTGCGGATAACTTCCGTAGTCGTATCCATAGATAAGGCCGGTATTGGCGCCACCATGGCTGGAACTTACTTCTGGATCAAAGCCGCGATATTTCGTAAATACAAAGGCGTTTTGAACCGTTACGTATGCTCTCAGTTTGCTAACTTTCATCCTTTCTGTGATCGATTGTGGTAACGAATAACCTAAGGTAATGTTCCGCAGGCGGAAGAAAGAACCATCTTCTAAGAACCTGTCCGATACCGCACCATTGTTGAAGTCACCAGGCGTAGGACGTGGCATATCGGTAACGTCGCCCGGTTGCCGCCAACGGTCTACCCAATCCACGAATGCGTTTGAGCTAGCGTTATAACCTTCTAGTCCATTAGCTAGATTATAGTTGAAGATATCATTCCCGTAAGAGAATTGGCCCATGATGCTAAAATCAAAATTTCCGTACTGAAAGGTATTGGTTATACCACCAAAGAAATTGGGATTTGGATCACCGATAATCTGCCGGTCTTGATCGTCTTCAGCTCTGACAGGTTCTCCATTTCTTCCTTCATAATCGATCATTCCCGTTTCAGGATTGACGCCAATCATTCTCCAACCGTAAAAAGAACCGAGCGGAAGACCTTCCCGCGCAATATTTATGGAGGAAACGCCGCCTAAGATTTCATTTACACCATCTGGTAAGGCGAGCACTTTATTACGGTTGAATGTCATGTTTAAAGAAGTAGTCCATTTAAAATCACCAACAAAATTGCGGGTGGTCAACTCAAATTCGAAGCCTTTATTTTCAATGTCACCAGAGTTGGTAAATCGGTTGGTGTAACCTGCGCTGGTCAAAATAGGTACACCGATAAGAAGATCGGACGTTTTCTTATGGTAATAATCTGCTAAAATGGAAATTCTATTATTGAATAGGCCTACATCCACGCCGATATCAGACTGCCTCGTTGTTTCCCATTTGAGGTTTCGATCGCCCAAAACGGACGGAATAAAACCGGGCATGCCTAAATAGTTGTTTCCTCCTGCATAGAGGGAATAACTGGCGTAGTTTCCGATGTTTTGATTTCCGGTAATACCCCAACTGGCGCGAAGTTTCAGGTCACTGATGACAGGAAGGGCTTGGATGAAATCTTCTTCTGTAAGACGCCATGCCGCGGCAAAAGAAGGAAATGTTGCCCAACGGTTATCGCGGCCGAAACGAGAAGATCCATCGGTACGTAAGTTAGCAGTTAGGATATATTTCCTTTTGTAATTATAATTTACCCGCGCAAAAGCAGATGCGATAGCCCACTCTTCGGGGTATGCGTCTGCCCGCATGATAACACCGCCAGCATTGATATGTTCGATATCGTTGGACGGAAAGTTAGAACGTTGGGCGTGAACAAATTCCAGTCGGGATTCCTGTACGGAGAATCCACCTAGGGCATTGAGTTGGTGGTCGCCAAATAACTTGTCATATGTCAAGGTTGTTTCGTTGATCCAAAGTTGGTCACGTGTATTACGGCGCGCACCGATACCGCCTTGGCTCGCGAAGGAGCGAATTCCATTCGGCGGCATAAAAAACGTCTCGTCGATAAAGCTGATATCTGTCCCGAAACTTGTTTTCAATGTTAATGATGGAATAAATTGATATTCGGCACTGACATTTCCCAATACCCGCCAAGTTTGTGCATTGTTGGTGGGGAGCATCAACATCGCTACTGGGTTTTCGCGTGAAGCGGTAACTTGATCATATGCATAACCACCTTGTGCATCATACACAGGTATATTGGGCGGCGAGAATATCCCATTTTTCGTTGGTCCTTCCTTGGAATTTTCCTCCTGTACTCTGTCGTTTTCTGCTCGTGTCACATTGATAGCCGTAGCGAATCTCAGTTTGTCGTTGTGTTGATGATTGAGGTTTATGCGTCCGCTGATTCTGTTAAAATCGGAATTAAGCAATATACCGCCTTGTCGCATATAACCCAACGAAGTATAATATTGTGTTTTTTCACTCCCCCCGCTAGCAGCAAGCTCGTAGCTTCTGGTGCCCGCTTTTCGGAATACAGCGTCTTGCCAGTCGGTATTCATGTTGGGGTTCGCTAATATTTGATCCGGTATAGTCGACGTGGGGTCGTCTTGCTGTCTAAAGTAATAATAATCCCGCATGTAGTCCTGGTATTGTTCGGTATTCATCATCTCATACTTGCGTTCGGATGGCATTTCAGAATATCCTTCGTACATGTTGAAATGGAATTGGCTCGTGCCCGGATCTCCTTTTTTTGTTGTGATGAGAACGACCCCATTGGCTGCCCTTGCACCGTAAATAGAAGAAGACGCAGCATCTTTTAATATTTCGATAGACTGTACATCGGAAGGGTTGAGCGACGAAAGGACGTTGATACCCTGTGTACCTCCACCGAAATTAAAATCCGAACCCCCTGTAAAATTGGTCGTACTGTTCACGGGGATACCATCCACAACGTATAGCGGATCGGAGCTGGCATTTATCGAAGTGGTACCACGTACGCGAATGCTAAGCCCACCACCCGGTGAACCGGATTTCTGTGTCACCTGCACGCCGCCCGCTTTTCCTTGGATAGCTTGCGGGATACTGGGCAATACTTCGTTCTCGATTTCATCCGCTCCTATACTGGATACCGAACTGGCCAATGTCGCTCGTTCCATCGTACCATACCCGACGGCCACTACTTGTACCGATTGGATGGTTTTTGATTCCTCACTTAACAAAACCGATATCTCTTTTCTATTGTTGAGCGGCTCCTCGTATTCCTTATAACCAACAGCACTAAATACCAGAATATCGCTCGCATTTGCTGGGATGTTGAACCGACCTTGTTCATCCGTAGCGGCTGAAGTTGGTTGTCCTTTGACCGTAACGGTAACACCTGTTATGGGACCATTTTTGTCACTAATTGTACCCTGGACGGCATTTTGTGAAGCGGCCGTAGAGTCAGTTGAGATAGTGGAAGGCGTAGGTGAAATCGCGGGAGTTCGTGTTGTGGTAGTCGTATCGGTACCGGTTGTATCTGTTGCGGTACTAACCATTGTATCAATTGGGGTATCTCTTGTCACAGATGAATCCGCTTCTGCACGTTTCAGTACCACATGTATCTCGCTCCGGTTATTGATACGCTCTTCGTTTCGGGCGAAATCTGTTTTGTTAAAAATCAGGGATCCATCTGGTTTCATCTCCAGTGTAAATAGACCTTGATCGTCTGTTACGGTGTTGATAGTTTCCCCCTTTACGGAGACGATAGCGCCTGCTATGGATTGGTTATCAGTGTCTTTGACGGATCCCTGTATCGTAATCAGGGAATCTTGGGTACTGGGTAATGTCGTCCGGAATAAGCTGGAATGGTCGATTTTACTTGAATAGGAAAGATGTGTATCGTATTTGGCAAGAGCCCAGTAGGGGGCAAAGAATAGGAAGGGAATGGCATACAGGGTGTGTTTCATATACGGTATAGAATTACATTAAAATCATTTTCTTGTTTCTATTTTCTGTAGTGTAACAAACAACTAGTTTCAATAGTTTTGTTATTTATAATATTTTTGTTACAATGTGTTACGATAACGTGTAGTCGATAAGAAATAGTATTTGTTTAGGAAAAAAAATGTAATTTGTTGACCATAATTAATTGTGTAAGTATGACAACTTTGACCTACAATGAGTTTATCAATTCGATTGAAAAGGATAACACTATTCCTGATAAATTGAATGTCCATTTACAGTCACTTTGGTACGATGCGAAAGGAGATTGGCAAACAGCACATGACTTGATCGATCATTTGGAGGACCGTACCTCGGCGCATGTACATGCATATCTTCACCGTGTGGAGGGAGATTTGTGGAATGCACGCTATTGGTACAATCGCGCAAAACAACCGGAATACAAAGGCGACTTAAAGGACGAGTGGGCGCAGTTAGTGAAAATGTTGTTATAGTATTTATTCTTCTTCCCGCTTTTTGCGTTCATTCCATAACCATAATTTTCTCCAAAATTCGGATAAAGAATTGAACTCTTGCCGATATACTAGCCCAACGGCACTGATGTAATCACTATAAGGCGTGAACAAGAAATTTCGGGTATTGAGTCTATTGTATGCTCTTAATACAAGATTTCCATCTTGACGTAAGCGGAACGTGACTTCTGCATCGGTGGCTATCTGGTCCGAGAAGAGCGTGAGATCGTTGAGTTGATTTTGGCTACGGTCGCTAACACCTCCCGTAAAGACCAATCGGTCGTCGAAAAACCGCAAAGAAGCGGAAGCATCGTTGAAGGACCGGATATTAAGATCCAGAAAATTCATGTTGAGAGACTGGGAGATGATGCTGTTTAGTTGATTGAAAGCGATTTCTGTACCCGCCGATAGGAGCGTATTGTTGACTTCTCTACCAAATTCCTGTGTCGATGCCGGCGTGAAGCTCCTTCGGACGATGAGACTAATAGCCTGTTGGTTAACATTGTTGATATCGCTCAAATAGCCTTGAAGCTCATCTTTAATATACGGTGTTTGTGGGAAATTAAGATCGAAAGAAACGTCTGGCTGTGATAACGTACCTTTTAATATCATATCCGCTTGGGCCAGGATTCGGTCGTTGTTTTCTGCTCGTCCCGCAGCATTGTATAAAGGAGCAATTGATGTCCGTTGTTGATAGGTTGCACTCAGATTAACGGTTGCTTCGGCAGGATTGCCCGCCCATCTGATAGTTCCGCCTTCTTTGAGATCAAAGAACTTATTAAAGAAATCTTGTGCGGTAAAATGGAATTTTCCGGAGATAACATGATAGTCACCAAACATCTCAAAATCTCCCAAACTGGATATACGCAACGAAATATCACCTGTACCGACGCCGGTTAAAGAGCCGATGTTGTTTTCTAGATTGATTTCCGCATCAGGTGTCACGGTAATATCCATATTCATGGTTAAACCTTGAAAAAGCCGTTTAGAGATAGGTATCTCCTGTTGAGTAGAATCCGGGTTTACAAAATAGATGAAATCGTTGTCAGTCACTTTCAACGAAGTATTAAAAGGCAGGGTAATTACTGTATTAGGGTTTGGGCGTACATCAATATCCATAACCATGGCGCTGGTCGGGCCGTTAAAACGGAAAGCGCCTGATGCGTAGGCTGTACCAAAGAACAGTTCATTGTCTTTCCGGACGGTGTTTAGGATTTGGAAGTTATCTGCTGTCACGTGAATAGCCAAAGTCGGGTCGCTAAGTGTATTGAGATTGATTTCTCCATTTGCTCTCGCTGTCGCATTTCGAGCATCGTTTAACAATAAATTATTTAAAAGAATAGTATTCTCTTGGATGACGGAATGTTGATTGGAGATGCTGTATTTCGTCTGCAGATAATTAACTAAAAAAGATGCTTCCTTGATATGGGCAGTTCCATTTATTTTTGGCTGTCCGATAGTACCACTTATTGTCACATCACCGCTCATGGTACCGTATAAATTGGAAACAAGTGTGCGGAGGAACGGTTGCACCACACCGAGATCTATATCATTGACTGTTCCTTTTAAATGTAATGCATCCTTTTCAGCATTGACGTCATACGAGCCACTGAGCATAACCCCGTCGCCATCTACATCCAATAACTTAGATTGAAGTTGTATTAGTCCGCTCTGCGGATCAAAATCTGCGTTTACATCTAGACTTCCGATTGGAAGGTTATTATAAATGATCGGTGTAGTGGAGATATTGGCAGAAAGTGTTGGTGAACCAAAAACCGAATGTATTTGCATTTCTCCGCTAAGATGTCCGAGTAAATCAATGCCCAACGGTCGTGTAATTCCCGATAGTGAAGCTAGGCTGAAGTCTTTAAAAGCAATATCGAGCTTGTCGTCTTCATTGGAAAGAATCCCGTTTAAGCTGACCTCTTGGCGATCTCGGGAAATGTGAAGGTTATTTAAGTAAAATTTGCCTTTGGAGACCCACAGATCCGCATCCTGATTTATTTCCCATGACTCTTTATTCAATACAATTTCGGATTGGTCAAACCGAATATTTGCTGGCTGATTGTGGGCAAAGTGTATATTTCCGTTTAATTTAAGATAGTTAGGACGATCTGTTTCCGAAAGGGAAATATGGAAATTCAGACTGTCGTTAGCCAATACATTATTGATGGCAATATGGTCTACATATGTGGAGTCCGAAAAACTAAAGCGATCAGCCGCTACATCTAACGAAAAAGCTTGGTTATCCGCTTTTTCGGTAAGGGCGAGGTTGGTGATCTTCATGCCTTTGTAGGTCACTACTGGACTAAAAGCCTTAAAATTTGCGGTATAGTTATCCGACGAGAATTTGGCCGTTAAACGTGCCCCGTCTTCTAGCGCCAAACTGGGATCAAATAATGCCGATATTGGAGCGAAGGATTTGACATTGACATGCAGGTCAAAATTTTGTGGATTGTATGGTTGGATTTCGAGATTGATGGCAGGCGCATAACGCATAGCCAACGAGCGAAAATAAGCACCTATACTGGATAAATCTATTTGCCCCGACATCACCCCATCAACGACATCGGATTTAAGGGTCAACTGTTTGGATTGCTCATCACCTTCCGATTCAAAATCTAAATAATTCATGACAAAATCTCCTCTTGTTGTGCTGAACTGTAAATGATCGGAGGTAATGTGACCGTTTAGGGAATTTAGGGTGTTCCCATGTAGCTTTGCTTGAATATTGGACTGACTGACGACAATACTGTCTTTGAGATGGAGATGTAATCCTTTTAAGTCGAGATGCTGTATGGTAGAATTAAATTCGTATCTCGGCATAGTGTCTTGCCAGTTAACCTCTCCTTCAAACGCTAGGGCAGCGTGTTGATCATCAATTTTGCCATTAGCAAATAAAATCTTATCCAGCATTTCGCCTTCAAAATCTATGTTTTGATAGCAATAATTCTTGAAGAGAAGATTCGACAAATGGCCATGTGTGCTTAAATGTAGTGATTTTGCATCATTTCCCCTGCCGTCATATTGAAGGCTAAAACCCGTTGTGCCAATTTCATTGGAGCGCACGAATTTCCCCAAGTCAAAGGAAGCGGTTTCTACTTTCCCCCTATATTGTAAAGAAGGTTTTATCGTGATACTACTTTTGGTGGAGAGAGAACCCAGCGCTGTGGTAGCTCTCCCGTCTACATCAAAAAGGTAGTAATATCCGTTAAGTGTGCCTTGATAGGCTAAAGTTTCCAAAAGATGAACTTGATCTGGCAGGGAAAAGGAAGATTGATTGGATAATGCCGGTACAAGCTCTTCGACATCCTTTGCGGAGGTTTGTAGATTCGCTAATGAAAAATGGAATCGCGTTTGCTCGATTGCCGGTAGTCCGTCAATCGTAAAGTCCCCTTGTAGACTGGTTTGTGTCCCCGTCTTGAGATAAACATCATGAGCCGTTAGATGTTCGACTGTGCCAGAAACGGAAGCTTGGATAACATCCGTTGTGAATCGAACATTTACCATGGTTGGTGCAAAAAACTCGATATCACGCGAATCTACAAAAGCATCGTGAAGCTTGCCTTCCATATTCACTTTTCGGATAAAATCCGAAAAGTCTGTAAAATTATCGTAATAGAAAGCGAGATAATTGCCTATCCTAGAGCGATTGGTATGTAGCACCAGGTCAGTAAATTCCATTTTTTTGTTGGATATATAAGATCGTGCACTAAATTCCTGAAGGTACAGTCCGCTTTTTTCTTTGAAAGTGAGCTGTTCTACATCTGCTTGCATCGTTGTATCGCTATAGCGGATCGCTTTAATATCACCCGAAATGTTTGTCAAATCTAGATCACTAAAATCTACACCGCGATTATGATGATTAAAGCGATGGTCGGTCAGTTTGAAATGATTGTCGTGCAGTGTGACACTTTGCAAATCCAATTGCATTTTAGTCGTTTTCGGTGTTTGTTCTTCTTTTTTTGGTGAAAAATAATCGATTAAGAAACTAACATTGGTGCTGTCTTTATATACTTCGTAGTTAATAAAAGCACTATCTAACGTGACTTGTTGAATCCCGATTTGCTTGTTCCATATTTTTACCAGGGAAATGCGGGCGGTTGCACTTTTGGCGGATAGCAACGTATTCCCGTTTCGGTCGTTGATAGAAAAGCGCTGTAATTCTAACGAACTAAACGGCTTGAAATATACTTTTTCCAAGGAGATATCCGTTTGTAGCTCTTTGCTCAAGTAGTTTGCCACCTTTTTCGTGACATAGGTCTGTACAGCAGGATAACGTAATAAGAAAATAGCCAATATCGTTAGCGAGAGGATGCTAAGCAGGGTAATCAGCGTTATTTTAAGTATTTTTTTGATATTTTTGTATTCTATTTAAATATTGTACAATGGCTGTTATCCTCGGTATCGAGTCTTCCTGCGATGAAACTTCTGCCTCTATATGTATAGACGGTGAAATTAAATCAAATATTATTGCTAGTCAAGCAATTCATGCAAAATATGGAGGTGTGGTACCCGAATTAGCATCGCGAGCCCATCAGCTACATATCATCCCGACAGTGGATGAAGCCATTCAGCAGGCAAAAATACATAAAAATGATGTGGATGCAGTGGCTTTTACGCGAGGCCCTGGACTTTTAGGGTCACTTTTGGTTGGCACTTCTTTTGCCAAATCGTTTGCATTGGCTCGTCAAATCCCGCTGATTGAAATCAACCATATGCAAGCACATATCCTGGCACATTTTATAGAGGAACCGAAACCCAGCTTTCCTTTTCTTTGCCTAACCGTATCGGGCGGACATACACAGATTGTATTGGTGAAAGACTATTTTGAAATGGAGTTGCTCGGACAAACGCTTGATGATGCAGCCGGAGAAGCGTTTGACAAAACAGCGAAAATACTGAACCTACCTTATCCGGGAGGGCCATTAATCGACAAATATGCACAGGAAGGAAATCCGGACGCCTATAAATTGCCCGAACCGCAAATTCCGGAATTGAATTTTAGTTTTTCGGGTCTTAAAACGGCTATTTTATATATGGTACAGGCGGAAGAAAAGAAGGATCCCAATTTTTTAATGGAAAATATAGCTGATGTATGCGCTTCGGTGCAACAGCGTATTGTTTCTATTTTATTGAATAAGCTAAAGAAAGCGGCGAAACAAACTGGCGTGCGGAATATGGCAATCGCAGGAGGGGTTTCTGCTAATTCAGGTCTACGACAGGGGTTGTTGGAAATGGGTAAGCAATACCAGTGGAACGTATTCATTCCCAAATTTGAATACTGTACCGACAACGCCGCTATGATTGCTATTGCGGGGTACCATAAATATCTGCGCAAAGAGTTTGTCGGTCAAGATATTACACCTTTAGCGCGGATGCACGTGTAGTGGTACGAAAAATAAATTATGGAATTTTCACTTCGTTGTCATCATGAAAGAAAAGATGTAAACCTTAACACTTTTCGTTATGTGGAACAACAAATTAGATATTTATGAGAAAGAATGGCTGGATGTCGTTTTTTCTTCCCGCAACCAAACTTATGGTGCGTATGATTTACGGCGTCAATCTGCTGCGGCCACGAATAAAGCCTTGCTTATGGTTATGTTCGCTGTTGCCTTACTGGTAGGTGGAAAATATGCTTATGACCGGATGCCGGGTAGCTCTTCGACCCCGATAATTGAAAACAATATACCTGTGACACTTGATCATTTGGCGGTTCCTGAAATACCGAAAGAAGAGGAAGTAATCCTTCCTGCAGAACAACCTGTCCAAAAGATCGCACAAGACCCACCTGCACAGGAACTGATCCGTTTTGTAGAACCTGTGATAACCGATCGTAATAGAGCAGTAGAGGATGTTGCCTCGCAAGATGATCTAAAAGACAAGATGACTGCTCGGCTTACGCTTAAACCAGTGAAGGGTGGTTCTTTTGTTGCAAAAGGGGAATTTGGTCCTACGAAAGAACTAGGCAACATCACCGGAACAGCCACAGGTGATCCCGATGGTGGTACATTAAATAATGGGGAACCGTTTGTGTCGGTACAGGTGATGCCAGAACCCATGGGCGGTATGGCTGCATTTGTCAACTGGGTAGGAAAGAACTATGCGTATCCCGATAGGGCGTTGGATCAAGGGATTAAAGGGAGCGTAATTGCTACGTTTGTGGTGGAAACAGATGGCTCTTTAACCGATATCACGATATTGCGGGATATCGGTTTCGGTACAGGTGATGAGGCTATCCGCGTGTTGAAAAAAGCGGCAAAGTGGAAGCCGGGTGTTCAAAACGGCGTGCCTGTTAGAGTCAAATATACATTGCCGATCAAATTGAGTACATTTTAATGACCAAAACACTGTTTTGTCTGTATTTTAACGCGGTTTTGTCTATCATGCTAAACGAAGCGAAGAATCTTAAATCTTACCGCTTGTAATTTATGGTATTTTTATTGCTAGTACTTTGAGATCGTTTTAATATATCGTTAGCGAGGCGTCATAGTGCTACTAAAAATGAATAAAATATGAGTTTAAAGAAAAAAGACAATTCAAGATGGTTACACGTTGCTATCTCTTGGGGAGCTAGTATCGTTATTGTTGGTGTTCTGTTTAAAATACTTTATATAGGAGGCTCATTTGCCAACTATATGATTGGTATTGGTTTAGCGGTGGAAGCTTTTCTGTTTTTCCTAATGGGGTTCAATCCGCCGCCAAAAGAACCCGCATGGGAGAGGGTATATCCTGAATTGGACGAGGATTACGCCGGAGAGTTGCCGCAGCGATCTGCTGCACTTAGCCATCAACCAGCAGGGCCGTCGGCGACAGCGGCGTTAGACAAGATGTTTGCGGAGGCAAAGATAGAGCCTGTACTGATTGAAAACCTGGGAAGAGGTTTGCGTGATTTTAGCGATAAAGTATCGGCTATCAACCAAATATCAGATGTGTCGTTTGCAGCCAACGAATTTACGGAGAAGTTGAAGCATGCGAGCTCGAAGTTTGATAATCTCAGCATGGCTTTTGAAAAAGCATCTGCCAATCTCGTAGCGATGTCCAATACGAACACAGATACCGCCGGTTACCACCAACAGGTACAAAACCTCACGAACAACTTACAATCGTTGAATGCGATGTACGAACGGGAATTACGGGATTCGGCATCTCATCTACAGTCCATGAACCAATTCTATGAAAGCTTAAGTTATACGATGAAAAACTTCAACGAATCCCTAGATGACTCGAAGGTGTTTAAAGAAGAAGTAAACAAGCTGGCGAAGAATCTAGCTGCTTTGAATACCGTGTATGGCGGTATGTTGACGGCCATGAATCAGCCACGTGTGTAGGAAAATCATTTTATAACAAAAAAAGAAAAGAATGGCTTACGGAAGAGAGACGCCAAGGCAACGCATGATCAATATTTTATATTTGGTATTGCTAGCCCTACTCGCATTAAATGTACCAAACTCCATATTAGATGCTTTTAAGAATATTAATGACAGTCTTGAAGCTTCTAAAACCAATGTCGACAATTCTGTCGAACAGTTGTTTGCCGCATTTGAGAGTACAAAACTAAAAGAAGAACCAGAACGGGCGAAGCCTATATACGAACAGGCTAAACAGGCTCGCGCTGTTGTAGATGAACTGAATCAATACATTAATGAATTGAAGCAGGAATTTGAGAAACAGGGCGGCGGATATGATGAAGATACCGGTGATTTGGTACGTCGTGAAAACGCAGATATTGCGCCGCATCTGATGATTAACGGCAAAAGAGGGGTGGAATTAAAAGAGAAGATAAACAGTACCCGTGAAAAACTGTTGTCGTTATTAAATGAAGACGACCGAAAATCGGTTTCTTTTTCCTTGGAAGCACAAGATCCAGAAAAGTCTGCAAATGGCAAAAGAAAGTGGGAAGAGGTTAACTTTGGAAGCGGAACGCCTTTGACGGCAGCAATGACTACGCTGACTAAAATACAAGTCGATGCGCAGAATGCGGAATCCGATGTCGTAAAGCTAATTTTGGGCAAAATGGATCAAGCTGTGGTGAATTTGGATAAATTTGCAGCAGTAGCGGTAGCACCTACATCCTATCTTGTCCAGGGGCAGCCTTATACAGCAGAAGTTTTCTTGACGGCTTCAGATTCTAAATCGGAGCCAGCGATCAGTGTAAATGGAAGTGCGTTAAACGTAGTGGATGGAAAAGGTGTCTATACGGTGCCTACCAACCAAGAGGGTATTTTCACCTGGACAGGAACGATTAAAGTGCAACAAACGGACGGTACGGTTAAGGAATACCGTACACCGGAACAGACTTATCAAGTTGCTAGACCATCGGCGGTTGTTTCACCAGATAAAATGAATGTGCTGTATATAGGTGTCAGCAACCCTATTTCTGTATCTGCGCCGGGCACACCCACAAATAAAATCAATGTAAGCATGAATGGCGGTGGCGGCCGTATTTCGGGCTCCGGTGGGAAATATAACGTCACGGTAAGCTCGCCTGGAACGGCACGTATATCGGTATCCGCCGAAGTGGCACCAGGTAAAACGCAGACATTGAGCACAACAGAGTTTCGCGTAAAAAGAATTCCGGATCCAATTGCTAAATTCGGAGGAAAGACAGGGGGCAATATGGCGACCGTGGCAATCAAAGCACAAAATGCTGTTTTTGCCTCGTTGGATAACTTTGACTTCGATGCCAAATTTAACGTCACTAAATTTAGTATGATCATTGCCAAACCGAGGGCAGATGCTATTGTACTTTCTACCAATGGCGGAACGTTAAGCTCCAGTATGAAAACCGCGTTGAACGGAATCGTTCCGGGAACCAGAGTGATATTTGATAATATTATTGCGGTAGGTCCTGATGGATCTCCAAGACAATTGAACGCTGTTGCGTTAACAGCGAACTAGTAGAAAAGTTGCAAATAATAAAAAATGCCACTCGTTTTCGAGTGGCATTTTTTATTATCTATGCTATCAGCAATTATTCCAACTCTTCTGTTTCCGTTATGGGTTGCTGTTCTTGTGTTGGAGGTTCTTGACTTTCTGTCTCTGACCCTGTTTCTTCTTCAGCAGTTGTCGTTGTCGGCGAACTTGATGGATTGCTGGTAGACGGCGTATTTTTTTGTCGTTGCACCGGTGGCTGGTAATTTTCAAGTTCTTCGGGATTTACACCTTTTGGTGCAGACCAAAGTTTTTCTTTATAAGTTTCCAGTTTATCTTCGATTTGTTGCGCTTCTTGCAATTGCTGTAAGGCATTTTCTGCATATTGTGCCTCTTGGCGCATCGCACTAGGAGAGGATTCCCGAATAATGGAGCTAGCAAATTTTCGTTGAACGAATAAATCATCCATACTCATGTCATAAAGACCTCTATCGGGGTCAGAGACATCCACCTTAACAAGTGTATACCTTAGTTGCGGGAAATATAACCAAAAAGCAGGTGTTGATCCTATAGATTCCGCCAATTCCGCAGATGAAGAAATATCCATCAACGGTGCTACACCGATAATCCGTGTTTCAAGACGCCCGCGTTGCTTATCGAAGAAAATATCCTCTTTGATTCTGAATTTGGTAACACGTTCCGGATTAAATTCATTCAAGGTCATCTGCGCATCAATTTGATTTCCTTCTTCGTCAAAAATAGGCACTAAGACGCTGTCCGCAAACTGTGCGACACCTTGACTAGCCGTCATTTTTGTTTTGAAAGTATCGTCTTCTGGGCTGTATGGTGTTAATTTTCCTTCGTTTATTCCGTTCATGATAGCTTCAATTAAGGAAGCGCCCGGAATGGCATAAATATAATTCTCTTCGTTGGATAAATCGATATCTCTCCAGACTCGTTTGTAAAAGCGGATATTTTTCATATTCACCTTAGGATAGGCAAATGGAACGGCATCTTCTAGATTATTCGCTTGGTAGAAACCATCGGTTGTTGGAATTGTATCCATCAATATATCCTGACTACTCGTATCGTATAGAGGAGTCTGTTGCTGATTACTCAGAAAAACATCCTCTGTAAGCGTATCCAACGTTGTTGTGTCCTGTTGCGGTGGAATATCTACTTCCTGCTGTGCAATAACATGATTAAACCCACATATTAAAGCGATTGTGACTAGTGCTTTCATCTCTGCTAAATTTCTTATAGTTCTACACTTCATCTTTTAATATCTCCTTGTTTTACTTTGATCGGTTGGCATTTCAAAGGCAGACATCACACAGCGGAATCCGATGTAGGAATGGGGTTCATATTCGACCACATAATTACGCGTTTCGCTATTTAACTGTTCGCCGTTATCTTTCCACGAACCACCTCTTACCACTTTTCTTTTGAGAGCGTCGCTGTCACTTTCATCGGCATCGTATAATAAAACGGGGTTCAAGTCATTGACAAAAGCAATAGCCGACGGGCTATACGCATCGAGTGTCCATTCAGACACGTTTCCTGCCATATTGTAAATGCCAAAAGCGTTCGGTGTATATGATTTTGCAGGTACGGTAAAGGTAGCCCCATCTTGCGAATAGGTACCTTCTCCCTGTTTGTAGTTGACGGCTAATTTCTTTTTGCCCTCTTTGCCGTCAATCGTTAGGCGAGTTCCAGATATGGTATCACGTGGATCTAGTTTACCCTCGGCGGCGTATTGCCACTGTGCTTCTGTCGGTAAACTGAATGTAAGGTGATAGCCACTTAAATAAGAATTTTTCATAATGTTTGCCATCAACTCCTTTCCCCGCCAGTCTGTATAAGCCCTTGCCTGTTTCCATGTTACCCCTACGATCGGATAATAATCAAACGACTCATGAGTAAAGTAATTGGCGTCCATGGAAGCTAACTGGGCATTTGGAAAATCTTTAGACCAGATATCCTCTATAGGCATTACGGGTACTGTATCCGTTACATATTCTGTTTCTTCACGTCCATTAGACTTCAAATACGAAAACCGATACTTAACAGCTTCTTCGTTTAATGCCCTGCGCGCGCCTTTCATGACGACCATCGGCGTCAGTCTTTCTTGAATGGAGGGATCGTTACTACGCCATAAGGGAGAAACGCGCTTAACGCGCTTCCAATCGATTCGGCGTTGGCCGTCCTCACCGACAATATCCAAAAAGTACTGGTCATCATTTAAGTAATCTGTTACCGCAACTGAATCGGCTACCCAGTTTACAAATTCCCGATACTGTTTGTTGGTAACTTCGGTTTCATCAATAAAGAATGCACTCAGACTAATATTTTTACCCACATTCCCACTATCTAAAGAACTCTTATAGAGAATGGTTCCAGATGGAACATACACCATGCCTGGAGGAGCAGGTAGTTTACCGCCTCGAAAAGCAGATACTTTGGGAGCATTATAGAAATTGTTTGATTTACAAGCCGCGACGACTATTAAGGATGTTAACAGAGCGATAACAATAGTCCGAGGCTGGGCTAATCTGTGTCTCAAATTCTTCTTATTCATTATACTAAATTTATAAGCTATGGATGTTTGATACTAATTACGATTAAACAAGGCTAATTTTACGCCTAAAGAAAGATAGGAGTACTGGTCCATCTTGCTGTTAATAACACCATCAACATTATCTTTTGGAAGCAAGGATTGTTGATAATTGATGTTGATTGCCCAACGTGGACCGTAAAGTGTTCGTCCTATCGGTATATCTAAACCGATGTTGAAAGGAATGGCCAATTGATAGGCGTTTAAATCTTCGGAAATTTCTCCTCCCACATTTTCGATTGATGTCCGATAGCTACCGTCTATGCGGTGATTAATATTGTTTTTCATTGCCCCTACACCAGCACCTACATAGATGTTAGCCAGAATCTTACTAAATGTGCTTGCACCTAGTGTATAGTAGCTGTAGTTGGCTGGAAGGGATAGAAACTGACCGAGCCTGACTTTCGCATTGGCATTGATGGCGAAGTAACGATTCTCGAAATCGCTATTCCATCCATAAGCACTTAACATCCCTTTTTCGCCTTTCACACCGACCGAGATAAAAGGAGTTATTAATCCTTCGGCTTCTAAGTATCCCGCAAATCGCGTGTCGGTATTTCCCAAATCGGCCCAGACCATGGTCCCACCTGCACCCGCCCCTATACTTATAGGACGAGAAAATTGAGCAAAAACAGCTTGTGTCGAGAAAAAAGCGAACAAAACAAAAGCGGAAAATATACCTTTTTTCATTATATATAAATTGTTTTTTTAAAATCGATACTAGGAAAGCAATTATCTTGCCTTAATTTCGATGTTGTATTTTTTTTATTCTTTTTCCTATATTTAGCTCTATGAAGATAGCTTTCTTTTCCACCCAGCCTTATGACCGTATGTTTTTCAATCGCGAAAACCAAGACGAACGGTTTACATATCAGTTTTATGAAACACACTTAGGCCCGCATATTGTGCAAGCGGTAAACGATGTGGATGCGGTATGCGTTTTTGTGAACGATCGTGTGAACCGGGAAGTAATTGAAGTGCTGGCATCGCGTGGTGTGAAAATAATAGCATTGCGCTGTGCCGGCTTCAATAATGTAGATTTGGATGCGGCCCGAGAATTTGGTATAGCTGTATGTCGTGTACCGGCCTATTCTCCGGAAGCAGTCGCAGAACATGCTATGGCGATGCTCTTGACGTTGAACCGCAAAACGCACAAAGCCTACAACCGGGTGCGAGAACAAAATTTTTCGTTAAACGGTTTATTAGGTTTCAACCTTCACGGAAAAACAATTGGTGTTGTTGGAACCGGGAAGATCGGCAAGGCCTTTTGTCGGGTAGTAAAAGGGTTTGGCTGTAAATTACTCGCTTTTGATATCTATGAAGATGAACAACTAAAGGAAATGGGCGTGTCGTATGTTGATATGGATACGTTATACAGGTCTTCCGATATTATTTCGCTCCATTGTCCGCTAACGCCTGAGAACAAACACATGATTAATAACACGTCCATACAACAAATGAAAGATGGTGTTGTGGTGTTAAATACCAGTCGAGGGGCGTTAATCGATACATCGGCAGTAATCGACGCGTTAAAAACACGCAAAATCGGTGGTCTTGCTCTTGATGTGTACGAGCAGGAAGAGAAATTGTTTTTTAAAGATTTAAGTGGTACCATCATCGAAGACGATACGATTCAACGGCTGATGAGCTTTCCAAATGTATTGGTCACTGCCCATCAAGCATTCTTTACGGAAGAGGCTTTGACACAGATAGCTGGAACGACACTTAGAAATATCGAAGGATTGCTCTTAGGACATGAACCGTCTAATAAACAAGCTATAGTGGTGTAGAATCCAAAGCCTGTAAAACCTCATCCATATTTTTCGTGTGAAATTTACGGAGAATGTTTTGCCGATGGGCTTCCACAGTACGAATACTAACATTCAAAATTTCAGCGACTTCTTTTGTGCTGAGATGATCACGCGTCATCTTTATTATTTCGAGTTCTCTTCTGGAGAGAGATATACTGCCCGGAGAAGCCAACTTGTTAGCGTTAGTATGGGTTCGGGAGTCGAGGTATTTTTTTACTAAAATATCGGTTACTTCACCAATGAAATAAAACCGACCAGCATAAACGGAACGGATGGCATTCAGGAAAATTTTATTGCTTGTATCTTTTAATATAAATCCGCTGGCTTTCATATCTAAAGCTCTCGTTACATAATCTGGACTATCATACAAACTAAAGAAAATTATTTTGCTATTGGGGCGCAGCCGTAATATGGCTTCTGCAGTTTCAATGCCATTAATTCCCGGCATTCGGATATCCATGATAATCACATCCGGAATTATGGTGACCAAATCTTCCAGTGCAGTCTCGCCGTCCGCGGCTTCACCAACCACTTCCATATCTTCCTCACGGTCTATAAGTTGTTTCAATCCATTCCTGAATATTTCGTGATCATCTACCAAAAAAACTTTAATCGCTGTGTTCATGTTAACATGGTATTTCTAGTACAACAGTTGTTCCTTTCCCCGGCTCTGTATCGAGCGTGAATATACCGCCCAATAGTTCAGCGCGTTCTTTCATGCCTTTTAAGCCGTTCATCTTACGCGTTCTGTTAGGGTCATATAAGTGTTTTTCTTCAAAATAAAAGCCTTTGCCATTATCCCTGACGATTAAATTAAGAAAATCTTGCGAAGTATCAACATATATTTCCACTAAAGTAGCCTCTGCGTGCTTGATAATATTATTTAGGCTTTCTTGCATAATACGGTATAACGTAACTTCAAGTTCCGGCGAGAGTACTTTCTTTCCAATATTACTGTCCAGTACAAAAGAAATGGAACGATCTGCATCCTTACACGTCTTAATAAGATCCTCGATGGCAGATAGCAGGCCGAAATCTTCCAGGACACTTGGTAATAGGTCTGCACATATTCGACGAGTTTCGATAATCAGTTTATGGAGCATGGAGTTAACGGCAAGCATATCGGCACTTTTATCACTATTTTCATCAGCTATCTGTTCCAACTTCATACGGAGGCTGGTCAGCATTTGTCCAATACCGTCATGTATTTCAGTGGCTACACGCTTGCGCTCCTTCTCTTGTCCGTTAATAATGGCAAACGAACGTATATGTTTATCCTGCGTCTCGCGTTTGAGCTTTTCTTCAATGAGTAACCTATTCTCACGTTCTGCGTTCTTTCGTTTCGTAATATCGTTCGCAATGACCAAGTATTGATATAGGCTCCCCATTTTATCGAAGACAGGAATTAAGGTCACATCTAGCCAGAATCCACTTCCATCAGATGCATAATCAAAGATTTCGTCCTGCCACACCTCGAAACGTTTTTTCGGATGGCGTATATGTTCGTAGATGATACATTCGCTCGCAGTCGTGTTATTGTAAAATATGAATTTGTCACGCAGTTGAGACATCGTATACCGCGTAACGTGGCCATACTTTTCATTCGCATAGAGGATCTTACCTTCTGGATCAATCTTAACAAGATAGGTAGCTTTATCTAATGCAAAATTTATTTCGCGGATTTCATTGTAGGAATGTTCCATGGCGACATGAGCCTCCTGCAGTTTTTCGGAAAGTTGTGTGGAACGCTTTTCCGATTTTACCAATCCGATGACAACACGTCTGATATATATGGACAACGGATAAAAAATAAAGAATACCTCTAACGTGATTGTCAGGAGGAGTACGCCGCACATAATATAATCGGTGTCTTTCAGCCGGCTGATTCGCTCTCTGGCAAATCGATCATATTCAAATACAATTAAATCCATTCCCAGTAGATAGGATTGTTCATTGTTCAGTATAGTTTCTACATATGGCCGCAAAAGGGTAGGATTTGCCGAAGTAGTTGTGTCAATAATAGCGATTATATGTTCTGCTGCCAGCATCATTTCATTACGTGGATGACTGACCAGTTCAAAAAGCTCTTTTATTTCCCCTAAATTGTAAGTGGGCAATTCGAGAAATTTATTTCCATCTTCCAGGCTTTTTTGTACTTTCTCCCACTGGCGGAGCGTATTCAGAAATTCTTTCTTACTATTTTCGTAATCGTAACCATTTTGCAGCATAAGGGCCGTCTTACTAAGTGTTTGGCTGTGGGTGCGCAAACGTGCCGTGAAATTGATTACATGCGAATCGTCTAAAGAGCGACTCAGGTGTTGCTGTATCCGCCATTGGCTCGCTATTGTCAGGAATGCAATGATGGACAAGGCGATGATATACCGCGATGTGAATTTTTTAAATAGCTTTCCTTCTACAGATTTTTTCACAGGATTTTTTTGTTAGTCCGATACGCACGGCAGCGCTGTCATGCCGTTGTTTTAAAGCAACAGAAGCCGCTATGGCTTCTGTTGAAAATCGCGATTTCTAAAATAGGCTATACAGCTGTGTCAATGGGAGTTTTTCTGCCGGTTCACAGCTTATCGGTGTTCCATCGGCAGTTACTTCATATGTATCCGGGTCTACCTTTATTTTCGGAAGAGCATCGTTGAAGACCATATCTTTTTTTCGTATATTTCGTGTATTTCGTACAGGTTGGATCATTTTATTTAATCCGTAAGTTTCCACGTTATCTACCGAAGCTTGTGATACGAAAGCGATGGAAGTATTACCTACAGCGCTACCTAATGCGCCGTACATTGGTCTAGAAAATATCGGCTCCGTCGTTGCAATAGAGCCATTTGGATCTCCCATCTGTGCTTGTACAACAGTCCCTCCTTTAAGCGTAAGTTCAGGTTTAATACCAAAAAAACGAGGATCCCATACGACAAGATCTGCCAGTTTACCGGGTTCAATAGAACCGATAAGGTGGCTACATCCGTGTGTGATTGCGGGATTGATGGTGTACTTTGCAATATATCTTTTAATCCGGAAATTATCCGTATCAGTCTCACTATCTTCAGGGAGGCTTCCACGCTGTATCTTCATTTTGTCTGCAATCTGCCAAGTTCTGCATATTACTTCTCCAACACGGCCCATGGCCTGCGAATCAGAAGTAAACATGGATATGGCGCCCATATCATGCAATACATCTTCAGCGGCAATGGTCTGTTTTCGGATACGGCTCGCGGCGAATGCTACATCCTCATCTATACTTTTGTCCAAATGGTGGCAGACCATCAGCATATCGAGGTGCTCATCCACGGTGTTAATAGTATACGGGTTAGTAGGTGATGTAGACGACGGTAATACATTAGGTTCTCCCAACATGGTGATGGTATCCGGCGCGTGTCCGCCGCCAGCTCCTTCAATGTGGTAGCAATGTATTGCTCTATTGTTAAATGCTTTGATCGAGTCTTCGACATAGCAACTTTCATTCAAGGAATCCGTATGGATACACACCTGTACATCGTATTGATCGGCTATAGATAAACAATTGTCGATAGCGGAAGCCGATGATGCCCAGTCCTCATGTAGTTTAAGTGTCATTGCGCCAGCCTTTATCTGTGCTTCCAATTCTTTCGGTCCGGAAGAACTACCTTTGCCTAAGAAACCTATGTTCAAAGGAAAAGTGTCCGTCGCCTGCAACATCATTTTTATATAAGTAGCATTGGGGGTAATCGTCGTTGCCAGTGTGCCAGTAGTTGGTCCGGTACCCCCTCCAATAAGTGTCGTTATGCCACTCGATAACGCTTCTTCCGCTTGTTGTGGGCAGATAAAATGTACGTGCGTATCTACCCCGCCGGCAGTAATTATTTTTCCTTCACCTGAAATGATTTCCGTATTTGCACCAATAATCATGTGTTGGTCTACACCGTCCATGATGTGTGGATTTCCGCCTTTTCCTATGCCGACGATCAGGTTGTCTTTGATGCCTATATCCGCCTTATATATCCCGGTATGATCGACAATCAACGCATTGGTAATGATCATATCCAGCACTTCGTCGGGCTCAAACCCTGTAGCTTGCGCCATGCCGTCGCGCACAGACTTACCACCGCCGAAAATACATTCTTCGCCATACACGGTAAGATCTTTCTCTACGGAAGCAATGAGGTTTGTGTCACCCAAACGTATTTTATCACCCGTTGTCAGTCCGAACAATTCGGCATATTTTGTTTTTGATATCTTGTGTGCCATTTTATTAAAGTTTTTTAAATAATCTGATGTTGTAAACGATTTAGACGGTTGTTTCTATGTAGCCCTTGTCTTTTAGGATGGTTTCTATTTCTTGCACCCTACCTTCGATTGAGCCGTTAATCAGTGCATTGGCACCGAACACCTTTTTTTCGCCACCTATTTCGACGAGTTGTACAGTTTTGGTTTCGTCTGGCTTAAATCGGATGGCCGTACCAGAAGGAATATCTAATCTATACCCCAGCGTAGCCAGGCGATCGAATTTCAACACTTTGTTTGTTTCGATAAACGGATAGTGAGATCCGACTTGTACCGAGCGATTTCCAGCATTATATACGGATATTTCTACAGTAGATTTTTTAGCATTGAGTTCTATTTCTCCTGCTGTTACAAAAGATTCACCAGGAGAAGCCGTAGTGCTGTTGTTAATTACCTTTTCCGTCTCCGTTCGTGTAAGTCCGGATCCGTAGAGTGCAAAACCATTGTCGATCGCCGATCGATTGATGGGTTGATGTACCGTAACCAATTTTGTGCCGTCAGGAAACGTACCTTCAACTTGAACGGTATCGAGCAATGCAGGCACACCGTCCATCACATCGTCAAATCCAAGTATTTCCCGACCCTTCTCCATCAAGTTTTTTACGGATTCACCCTCACGGATAAACTCCAGCAGCTGTGTGGCTATCAGCGCCACAGATTCCGGATAATTTAATTTGATACCTCTCGCGTATCTTTTTTGTGCTACAAATCCTGCATTATGCAGCATGAGCTTTTCTATTTCTTTTGGGGATAATTTCATGCTTTTTTACTGTTTTAAATTTCTGTAAATACTATTTCTATACCGCTATGTGCTCCTGTAATTCTCCGAAATCGAATAAACCTGCTACACCGTTTTTTATCATCTTTCCTCTATCCATAAGGTAAAAATGATCGGAAACATGCTTCGCAAAATCTATTTTCTGTTCGACCAGTAAAACAGATAGATTTTTTTCAGATACGAGCCTTCGTATAATGTCACCTATTTCATATGCAATCGAGGGTTGGATGCCTTCAGTCGGCTCATCCAGGAGCAAAAGTTTGGGAGCGCTGATTAGCGTTCGGGCTATGGCGAGCTGTTGTTGCTGTCCGCCGCTGAGGTTACCTCCAAGTCGTTTTCTAAACTCCTGGAGTACAGGGAAAAGATCATAGATTTCTTCCTCGGTCATTTTGGCTTTGTAGTCTGCTGTTGCTTCTAGCCCCAGAAGTAGGTTTTCGCGTACAGTCAGTTTAGGGATGATTTCCCTGCCCTGTGGTACGTAACCTACGCCAGCTTTCGCAATTTTATAGGAGGCTTGGTTTACGATGGACGTGCCATTAAGATCTATGTTTCCTTCCTGTGTCTTGACCAGGCCCATAATGGTTTTCAGCAGCGTTGATTTTCCAACACCATTGCGCCCCATCACGGTCGTAACCGCTGCTTTTTTTACCTGCATGTCCACAGACCATAAGATGGTGCTTTGTCCATATGCGGCTTTCACGTGGTCGACAGACAATATTATTTCTTCGTTCATATACTGGTTTTTATTCGTTCTGAATTCGATCTTCCGAGATAACTATCGATTACACGTTGGTCGTTTCTTACCTCCTCAAATGTACCTTCTGTGAGCAGTTGTCCATTGACAAGTACGGTCACGGTTTTTTGGGCAATCTGTTTGACAAAGTGCATATCGTGCTCTATAACGATTACACCGTGCTGCGTCGATAATTCGAGAAGTAGTTCTCCGGTTTTTTCCGTTTCCCTATCAGACATTCCTGCTGCAGGCTCGTCGATCAGCATGAGTTTCGGATCCTGTAGGACCACGATAGCAATTTCCAACCATTGCTTCTGTCCGTGCGAAAGCTCACCTGCACATTTATCTAATACACCGTGTAGACCAACCCGTACAGCCGTGTGACGTATCTTATCGTCGATAGCACTATCCATTTTGAAGAAGAGAGAGGCAAGCACACTCTTTTTCATTTTTGTCGCCAGCAACATATTATCATATACTGATAAACTCGGGAATATCGAAGGTTTTTGGAACTTGCGTCCAATACCCATCTCCGCAATCTGTATTTCTGTCATGCCCAAAATCTGCTTGCCATCGAAAAATACGGTGCCGTGATCAGCTTTGGTTCTACCACACAGCAAATCCATAAACGTAGACTTGCCGGCACCGTTAGGACCTATTATGACGCGCAGTTCCCGGGGTGCTAAAGAAAAATTGTGGAGATTCAATGCCTGCAATCCTCCAAAGGACACCGAAAGATCTTTTACTGTTAATAACATATCTATCATTTTATGATTATTGATTTAGGGGAGGGGTGCTGCTGCGGTCTTTCGCGACTTAAGTCCCACACGGATAGCCAGCTTTTCGAACAATCCTAAAAAGCCTTTATCGAAGTACAACACTGTAAGTACGTATAATACGCCTAGAATGAACAGCCAACCTTCCGGGAATACCGTAGTGCAGACGCTATACAGGCAATTGACTGATATGGCACCCAAGATCGCTCCTTTGAGATGACCCCGTCCACCAAGCGCTACCCACATGAGCATCTCCACGGATGCTTTAACATCCATTCTGCCGGGGGTGATAATCCCTGTCTGCGGCACATATAGCATGCCGGCTATGGCGCCTATTACCGCTGCAATAATAAAAATGGTTAGTTTGTAATGGAGTACCCTATAGACGGTAAAACCCACCCTAGATTCGCTATCCCGGATGGCAAGCAACACCTTTCCGAACTTTGATCCAACAATATGTCGACAGATCTGATATACACCAGCGAGCGTCGCTAGGGATACCATATATAAGCCTAATTTGACAGCAGGCTGGCTGAGATCAAAACCCAGTAATGTCTTAAAATTAGTAAGACCATTGGTGCCGCCCATATTCGTTTCATTACGTAAAAATAATAGGTATACCGAAAGCGCCAGCGCCTGGGTAATGATAGCCATATATACACCTTTTATGCGGCTTCTAAAGATAAAATATCCTATGATGAATGCCACAGCTGCGGGAATAAGAAGTCCCAATAATAGCGTAGGAATAAAGTTTTGGAAAGGCATCCAGAAGAAAGGAAGTTCCGTTAAGTTATTCCACGACATAAAGTCAGGCAGAAACGCGGGTGATGAATCCGCCTGGAGTGTAAGATACATGCCTATACCATATCCGCCCAGACAAAAGAAAATGGCTTGGCACATGGACATGATGCCGGTGTACCCCCAAATGAGGTCGATGCCCAGTGCAGCTATCGCAAAGCAAAAATAACGCCCCCATAATGATATACTGTTCACGGATATCAGTCCTGCGCTATACCCCAGCGGGAGGAGTATAGCAAAGAACGATAAAAATACAATAGGAATAATTTTATCCGATTTTAATAACATGTTTGCCGTAGTTTAATGATGTACATATTTGATTCTATTCTTCGGCTGACCGGCCCTTGTCAGGAAATAACCCTTTGGGTCGGAACTGCATAAAGATCATGATGATAAATAAGATGGTAACCTTGCCGTATACAGCCTCAAAAAACGCTTCGAGGATCTTGGACGAGATGCCAATTCCTAATCCTGATACAATGATGCCTACAATTTTTCCCACACCACCTATCACGACCATGAGGAAAGAATCGACGATGTAAGACTGCCCCATATCTGGAACGACATTCCCGATCAGCGTCATTGCACAGCCAGCTAGACCTGCTAATCCCGATCCCATGAAAAAAGTGATTGCATTGACGCGTTTGGTATCTATACCTAAGCAGGCACTCATGTTACGGTTCTGGGTAACTGCGCGGATCTGAAGCCCGAGACGCGTATGCATTAAAACCCAGTACACGAGTGCTACGATAATCAACGTCAGCACAATGATAAACAATCGGTTATAAGGAAGCACGAGCTGGGGGTTAATGTAGATTCCACCCGAAAGTATGGTGGGCAATTTGACAGCCGTCATATCGCCGAATATCCATCGCGCAAGTTGGATAAGGATTAAACTAACTCCCCAGGTCGCTAACAGACTATCAAGTGGTTTTGCATAAAGGCGTCTCACGACCAGCCTTTCTAATAGAAGTCCGGCCGATCCAGCTACAATGAACGATAGGGGCAGCGCCGCCAGAAAGAACCAGTCAGAGGATTGTATTCCGAATACATTGGAAAAAAGGAGCTGTACGCTAAACGTCGCATAAGCACCGATCATCAAAAATTCGCCATGTGCCATGTTGATGATACCCGCTAAGCCGTATACGATTCCTAGGCCAAGCGAAATCAGAATAAGGATACTCGCTAAACTGAGTCCGCTGAAAACGTTTTGTATGCGCTCCATCCAAGCGGATTTTGCGGCCAGTTTTTCTGCTTTGGATAGGAGATAGGCAGATGCGTCTTCAGGCAACCCGTCCCGTTTCGTAAAATTTTGTAAGAGCTGAAGTGTATTGTTGCCACCAGTATTATATAGGGAATCCGCCCATGCCGTTATTTCGCTGGTAGTTGTTGCCTTCGTCATCTGAAAATAACAATATGCTTCCCGTCCGGCCACCAGTACCTTGGGGTCGTCCTCATGCGAGAGCGCCCAAGATAAAAGTTCCGGTGCTATATCATCGGATTGTAGAGCCTCGAGGTAGGACGCTGCTCGTATCTGTGTATTCGGATTGAACAGATTTGTTCGAACGCCTAACCCTGATACTGACAGACGATCGGGACGTGCGATAGGTACGCTTTGTAATTCTTCCTGTGAAACCGATAAAGGTTGCTGCTCGTCGTCCAATACCATGGTGTATGTTGGGTATAACTTTCGGAGCAGCATATATCCTTCTGGTCTATCAGCATCCTTACGAGCGACTACAAGCTCGTCTTTCCATATATATAAAGTGGAGTTTTGTACGGCGGCCAAAAAAGGTAAAACAGCTGGATTGTCCTGTTGAAGCAATTTTTGGATTGCCTCAGATCTATCAACCTCGCCGGAAGGATTCGCTACCTGTTGCATGAAAACGGTGATCGAATCCTGGGAACCATATGTCGTTACATAAAAGAAACAACATAGTATTCCCCAGATAAACGTTTTTAGTGCTTGTACATTGTTGGTCATCATGAAATCTTATTTTGCTCCACCAAAATCGAAGAAGGGTTGCGGTTCTATCAATCCTTCGGACTGCCATATGATATCAAACTGTCCATCAGGTTTAATCTCCCCAATCAACGCCGGTTTGGCCAGGTGGTTTAGTTTGCTGTCCATTGTTACAGTTCCTGCAGGAGAATCAAACGATAGGCCCAAAAGCGCTTCGCGCACTTTGTCTACCTCAAATGACCCTGCTTTTTCTACAGCTTTAGCCCATAGATAAACATTGGTATAAGCCCACGTTATCGGGTCATCTACGACACGGCTACTTCCTCCAGGTAATTTATTTTCGTCACAAAATTTCTTGAAATTTTCGACGAACTGTTTGTTCTCTGGTGTATCCATCGACTGAAAATAATTCCAAGCGGCCAGGTGACCTACTAAAAATTCCGTGTCCATAGACCGTAGCTCGTCCTCTGCTACCGAAAATGCCATTATAGGGCATGTGACCGCCGTCAGTCCTTGATTGGCAAATTCTTTATAAAAAGGAATGTTGGAATCACCATTGATAGTGGATAGTACACAGGCTTTGCCACCAAGGGCAAACTTTTTGATTTTAGACACGATCGTCTGATAATCTTGGTGGTGGAATGGCGTATATTCCTCGATGATATTTTCGGGTGGAACACCATTCGTCAATAAGTAAGATTTTAGTATTTTATTGGCTATACGTGGAAAAACATAGTCTGTGCCCAGTAAATAGAAACGTTTATAGCTGCCCCCCTCAGGACTCATTAAATATTGCGCTGCGGGGATTAATTGCTGATTGGGTACAGCACCTGAATACACGATATTTTTGGAACTCTCCTCGCCCTCGTATTGTACCGGGTAAAAAAGTAGGCCATTTTGCTGTTCAAATACCGGTAGTACCGATTTTCTGGAAACGGAAGTCCAGCATCCGAAAACGGCTGACACCTTTTTATCGATCAGCAGTTCTTTCGATTTTTCGGCAAATAAATCCCAATCTGATGCGGGGTCGACTACTACGGGTTCGATCTGTTTCCCCAATACACCACCATCGTAATTAATTTCATCGATTGCCATCTCTACGGCATCCCTGAGCGAAACCTCTGATATGGCCATCGTGCCGCTTAGCGAATGTAAAATACCGACCTTTACCGTATTTTCACCACTGGTTTCCGTGGCGGATTTATTACTATTTCCTGAATTGCAAGCTGCAAGTAACAGCACGCCTGTTCCGATTAATAAAGTGGCGGGTTTTAATAGAGATTTTAGTCTAACATTCATGTCGTTTATATTTTAAGGTATATCAAAGTGTAATTAGAAAATAAAAAACTGTAGTTGCAGCCAGCACTGTCCGTATGTCTGTTTTTCAAATTTTGCTGTGGCTGTATTTTCTACATTATAACTACGTGTCGTATAGGAGAGGCGAAGGTTTGTTCCAAAATCGTTAAAAAAGTAATTTAACCCTCCGCCAACTACAGATCCCGAATTCAATTTATCAAAATGGTCGAGGTCAATCTGGCCAGCCTGTATAGATTCGGCTTTCACCTGGTTATTTTCATACTTGATCCAGGGTTGTAGGCGAGTGCTCTTGAAGTAGTATCCTAGCTCTAGAAATTGAACCGTTTGTTTTGGTATCGATGTTGCAAAAGAATATTTGCCGGTTGATGTGCCGCCGGACATATACTGAAAAGCCGCACTTAATGTTATGGAACCGTCGTTCGAGACCGGATAATCTAAAAAGAGGTCACTGCTATAATTATGATAACTGCTTTGCGTGTCGTATCCTAAGCCCCATGTAAGTACTTTCCGTTGGCCGAGATTGGTACCGGCATAGTAATAATCCTTATCTTTATCCAGAAAGTTATAGGCGAGGCGTCCAACGTAACGCAATGGATCTTTTTCATCTACAATGCGCCCGGTGAATACGCCGATACGATATTCAAATTTATCCTTAAATAGAAATCCCCGCGCATTCACGCCTAAATCCCGTCCGAAGTTGCCCTGCAATGGACTATCTTCAAACATGTTGTAGGGATATTGAAAATAAGAAAAATCATTAGTCAGTAACGTCGCTGCACTTTGGAGGCCGTTTCGATTGTTGGAAACGAGTTGTTTTCCGACGACAAGCTGAAACGCGTTTGTGAATTCATGCTGGTATTGGGCGTCCAAAATAATCTGAGATACTTTCACGTTTTTTGTGCCATCAGCATTTCTCGAACCAATAATGGAGGGCAAATCTGTCTCTATAAAAAAGCTACCTTTCTTGGATAACTGGCCGCCTACTAGTACACGCGCACGGTATAAAGAAAAACCCTTACCCCATGATTTCGGTTCCAGTGCCGTGTGTGGGGCTGAATAACCGTCTTGTTGAGTCGAAGCAAACAGGTGTATTAGTGCGCCGATTTGAATCGAAGGTTTAAAAGTAGAATCGTTTGCTGTTTGTTGTTTACGATGATTTATATCTGATGGACTGTACTTACGTGTATTCTCTAGGTCTGGAACTTCTATTAGTACATTTGATTGGTCGGTAGGGGTTGATTTTAGTTTGTTATCTGTTGGTTTGTTTGTAAAAAAAGATTCTTTTGTATGTTTTTGTGGGTTATTTGCTTGTGTTATTGTTAAAATAAGGCATGATATTGTGAGAATTGATAATTTTTTAATGTTAATTGTTGATTTTTTTAGTCTTTTCATGATTTTTTAGTGTAAAAATACGTAGGTATTGCTAATTATTTAGTCAAATATACTTAAGTAATTTTAAAAATCAATTTTAAAATTATTTTTTTTGGTATTTTTTATAAATAAATTTATGTTTTTGTGTTTTTATTTGTCTTTTTATGTTTTTTTGTGTTTGTTTATTTTATGTTTTTGGTTTTTTTTCTGGTTTTTATTGAGGATTAGGTTTGTTTTTTTTATAGTATTATTGTTTTATAGTGTTTTTGTATGTATGTTGTGTAAAATTCTTTGGGTATATGCTGGTTTTCGTATAAAGTGGTTTAAAACTATTCAGCACGCCCGTTGTTGATGTAAGAGAAGGCATAAACATAACAACTATACTATTGGAAAATAAAGAAAAACCGTTAAATGGAAAAGCCATTCCATTACATCGTATCTGGACAATTGTTGGTATTACAGCATTGGTAGTAGTAGCGCTATTGCTATGCTGGAAAGCGGTACAAGTATTTCTGTTTATCCTTGCAGGGGTCATTATCTCTATCTACTTTCATGGTTTTGCGCGGTTGATCGGCCGTACGATCAAGTTGACGGCGAAGTGGTCTCTTATCTCTTCGGTATTTGTAACGATTGCTTTCCTCTTAGGGATGTCATATTTGATCGGAAGCCGTGTAGCCAACGAAGCTGTCCAGTTTTCGGAACAAGTTCCTGACCTGATCGCCGATGCTGAAAAGTATATACAACAAACGGAGACATTGAAATCTGTCTATCAGAAACTACAATCATCAGAAATGCTGCAAAAGGTTACTCCAATACTTTCCGGTTTCTTCAATAGTACATTGGGTTTCTTTGGTGATGTATACGTTGTACTATTTATTGGTATCTTTTTTACCGCTACTCCCGAAGTTTATAAAAAAGGTATGGTAAAGCTATTGCCCGCTCAAGCGCGAGATGAGGGCCGGAGAATTATCGACTTAATCGCAGGAAATCTTAGATCCTGGTTAAAAGGTATGCTGTTTTCGATGTTTGTCGTTTTTGTACTGACGAGTATCGGTCTATTATCACTGGGTATAGAGTTATGGCTTATCTTGGCATTAATAGCAGGGCTTTTAAGTTTCATTCCTAACTTTGGTCCCATCATAGCGCTCATACCCGCAGTATTGGTTGCCCTGTCACAGTCGCCGACAGCAGTGCTATGGGTAGTTTTGTTATACAGTCTGGTACAACTTGTAGAAAGCAATTTTATTACACCCCTTGTTCAGCAGGAACTTATAAAAACACCCCCAGCCCTGATTATTATCTCCCAGGTTTTTACTGGGATATGGCTTGGTGCCTGGGGAGTGGTACTTGCCACACCAATACTGGTGATCGTGATGGTACTTATCGACGAATTATATATTAAAAAGCAGGATGAAGTACTTCCGGTATAATAACTCTCCAGCGGATATAACCAATTTGATTCAATAAACAGAAAATGCAGCGACAGCATGGAACAATTTATTCAATCCGGCAACATGTAGAAATGCAGTATCTCCTTTTATTTCTTAAAAATACTCAAGGTTTTGAATAGCTTTATAGCGGACAACCTAGTTCTTTCGGTAATGAATTCCAATAGAAATACCCAATCCTACTAATTTCATCCATACTATAGATATATTCTCTCTTCCTTTCAAAATGGGGATGATATTCCACGATGTCTCATGGATATAGGTGGCTATAGGAAAACATATTAGAGATAGCACCCTGATGATCAATAGGCTCGACCAGAAATGCTGGAAAGGTAAAATAATATTGGTAAGCAGCGCAAATAGGATTGCGCCAAACGCACAGCCAACGTAGAAAATAATAAATCCATCAATTTTTGCCGATAACGTAAACGTCGCAAAGAAAGTGACGAAGAACAGTATGATCGATAGCGATAAATGCAGCAGAATCCCGAGCCATTTCTTGCGTATAGATATCTGGTCATAATTAGTGAGTGATACACTTAATGCCATCAATGTTGGGATAATGAAAAATGACCAGTCCCATTTGATCAGGTAAATGAATAGGAGGCCCGATAGAGCGCAACATAATGTGGTGAATGTTATTCTCCTTACATCCATAACCTATACATTTTCTGTCACGCTAATAAAACAAAAGAAGAATATCCAAAACAACGGTTTAAAATAATAATCTGTTATATTCTCGGAAAACGAATAATCGAAGTTTGTTTTAGAAGCAGGTAAGCCCTCTTCGATAAAGCCAACCGTGGAGCCAGCAACAGTACCTACAAGTAATTACTTTTTTGTGCTTTTGGACGGTTTTAACGAGGGAGTATTTCCCGGAGTACTTTTGTTATCCCTTTGACGTCGATCTGGCTTACCTGTTGATGTAGCAATTCTTTTTGGACCTGGTTTTAATCCCATAATTTAACTCCTTTCTATTAGTTGTTCTTAAGTGTCTCAAATTTAGTAATATATAATAAGCTTTGCAATATCGTAACTCCCAAAAAGATGAATGTAGATATTATTGCTATTTTTTTGTTTCTTTACGGATCAGGATTTAATTTGCCATGCGATTTATACCGCAAGAATGTTATATTTACCATATACCAAATATCAGATTGATGCAAGATCACAAACTCGCGGTTTTAATTGATGCCGATAATGTTCCTTATGCTAATGTGAAGGAGATGTTGGAAGAAATATAAAAAAGTGGAACGTTAGAGTTATATTTCTGTATTGAGGATAAATAATTTTAACATGAATATCAATGTTTATTTTTGAATAAATTTCTGCGTAACTGTATTTCGTATATGAAAATTGTTAATTATTATAAATAGGATATCGTAGGATAAATTTATAACGATCGTGATTTTATTTGGAAAGAAAATTTGGACGAGGAGAAAAATAGCAAAATTATATGTTATATTTGGTCTTTGGCCTTTTGGTGATAAAATTCACCCGCCTAAGCTAATCGGCAATGATAAACGATCAAAACATATCCGAACATGATATTCTTCTTCGGCTGCAGTCAGGAGATCAAGATGCTTTTCGTGTACTCTACGAACGTTATAGTCGACTTATATATGGCAACATCATGCGGTTCATCGGCGACGAATCTGTTGCGGACGATTTGTTGCAGGATGTCTTCGTAAAGATATGGGAACACCGTGCCTCAATCGATCCTAATCTGTCATTTTCCGCTTATTTATTTACCTGTTCAAGAAACACGGTCTTCAATTTCAAAAGAAGATTGAAATTAGAGATCGAATCTGCCATACATTTAGCCTATGAAAGCACTGGATTTGTAGAGTCCGTAGATAGTGTACTCCATAAAAAAGAGGTACAGAACCTGATAGAAAATGTAATCAGTCAACTTCCACTGCAAAGACAAAGAATTTTTAGGATGTGTAAATTAGATGGAAAAAGTTATCAGGAGGTAGCTGAAGAACTTCAGATTTCAGTTTCTACCGTACGTGACCATATCGTAAAGGCTAACAAATTCATTAAAGATGTATTAATGTACGAAGGAAGTCTTTCTTCCTTACTGCTTATTTTCTTCTATCTGGGTATTTCTTAAAAAAAGTAATAGATAGAGCAGACCTTTTTTCATTTGTAGGTGTATTTACTAAAAATAGACCGAAAGTGGATCACTATAAATCTAACATACTAACGCTGTTACAGCGATATAAGGATGGCAAATGTTCGCGAGAAGAACTCGAAAACCTTTACCACGAATTGTCCAGTAATAACGACGATGTCGATAAGGCATTATGGGAAAGTCTTCTGCAGGAAGTTGATACAGCTAAGCTGAGTGATCAAAAATTCGAAAATCTTTATCAAAAAATATCTTCCAAAACGATAGCAACGTCTGAGAAGCGGACAATAAGGCGCTTGATCCCATTTTGGGCTGCTGCTGCGGTTCTTATCATTTGCCTGGGCGGACTTTATCTATATAACGATACCTTTCAGAAAACCACACGCGAAACCCCGCAATATACAAAACTTGTTGATGTAGCGCCTGGCTCCAATAAGGCCGTGCTTAAAACCGCCGATGGAAGTGTCATCGTTCTGAACGAGGCGCAGGATGGTATTATTATGGGGGATGAAATTATCTACACGAACGGATCGGAGGTGGTGCAAGTAACCGAAGGTAGCCATACTTTGGAAGTCCTCTATGAGCTTTCTACCCCGAATAGTGGTACTTATCGGGTTACCTTGGATGACGGAAGTACCGTTTGGCTGAATGCCGCCTCTAAATTAATCTATCCATCTAAGTTTAGTCGCCATGAACGGAAAGTGGTAATTGAGGGAGAGGCATATTTTGAAATTCAAAAAGATCCTACGCGACCATTCAAGGTTACCAGTGGGAATCAAACGGTGGAAGTACTCGGTACAACGTTCAATATTAGTGCTTACCCCGGCGAGCGTGCCGTGCGTACAACTTTGGTGGAAGGAAAGGTAAAGGTCGGGCAGACCGGCGCTTCCTCATCTTCCGTATACTTATATCCGGGACAACAGTCCATTCTTAAAAAGGGCAGCGAAATAAAGGTGAAACAGGTTAATCTGATGGAACAAGTTGGATGGAAGGAAGGTCTGTTTTACTTTGATGAGACGGCGTTGAAGGATGCGATGCTCCAGATTAGTCGTTGGTATGATATAGAAATTAGGTACGATGGGGATGTTTCCCAAACCTATTTTTATGGAGAGATACCGAGAAGTAAGTCACTTAAAAATGTATTGAATATACTGGAAGAGGGTAACGTACGCTTCCGGTTAACAAAAGAGAAAACGAAAAATGTATTGACGGTACTATCCGAACAGTAAATGTAGATGCGTTAATTGTTGATTGTAAACTTAATAAATGACTGGAATGAAAAGAAAACCAACTTAATATAGTAAGATCGAAAAAAGCAAAAAAGGCAGTGCTGGGGGGCACTACCTAAAATTTTGAATGCTTTTATACGCCGCCAAAATGACGGCTTGTAGTTAACCATTATAAAAACAATACAAAACATTACAAACATATGATTTTTTGTCCATGTGTTAAAGTCTATTATTGGACTTTAACTCACCGAATATTCGTTATTATGAAGCTGGTGATCGTATTTCTATTCATTGCCATGTTGCAGGTTCATGCCGAGGGAACTGCGCAGACGATAAACTTAAAAGTAAATAATTTAACACTCACCGACGCCATGCGAAGTATTCAGAAACAAAGCGGATATGCTTTTTTCCTGAATGGAAAGGCGATAGCGAGTACACGCGTGAGTGCCGAAATTAAAAATGAAACGCTCGATGTAGCCATGAGCAAACTACTGGTGCCTTTAAACCTCGAATGGGTCATTAAAGATAAAACAATAGTAGTCAAACGTCGTTATTCAAAAACGAACAACGAACGATCCACATCTGTTGCTTTGCAACGGCGTGTAACAGGCCGGATAACGGACGGACAGGGGACGCCGCTTATCGGGGCAACAATCGCTGTTAAAGGCGAAGCAATTACTACGAACTCGGATAGAGAAGGAGCTTATCAGATAGAAGTACCCCATACCAAGTCCGTTCTAGTCTTCTCCAACGTCGGATTTACATCTTCGGAAAAGTTAGTCGGCGAAGAATCTATTATCCATATAGTTTTAAAGGAAGCCGTGAGTGATCTGGAGGAGGTCATGGTGGTTGGTTATGGTGTGCAGAAAAAAGAAACGGCTACGGGTGCGATTGCTTCTATTAAAGGATCGACAATTGCTTCTTCGCCGGCAACTAATGTGACCAACAACTTACTAGGCAGGGTACCTGGTTTAAGCGCAATTTCACCGAGTGGTGAACCTGGTCGGGATGGAGCAAACTTGCTGATCCGGGGGTTAAATACACTCGGTAATAACAGTCCCCTAATTGTCGTAAATGGTGTTCCTAACCGTAGCTTCGAACGCATAAACCCAAATGATATAGAGAGTATTACCGTGTTAAAGGATGCTGCGGCGGCCATTTATGGTGCACAGGCTGCCAACGGTGCTATCATCGTCACGACGAAAAGAGGGAATTCGGGTAAACCTAGGATAAATCTTGATCTCGGAATGGGAATGAATCAACCCACACGTATACCGAAAATGGCAGATGCCGTACAATACACGACTTTGTTGAATGAACTGGAATATTATAAAAATCCCGATGGAGGATGGTATCAACGATTTACGGAAGAAGATATCAAACTATTCGGTGATGGATCTGACCTCTGGGGACATCCCGACACCGATTGGTTTTCGGAAACGCTTAAACCTTGGTCGGCACAGCATCAAACAAGCATCACATTATCCGGTGGATCAGACAATGTGCAATATTTTATTTCGGCAGGCGAAAAGTACCAGGATGCCTATTATAGAAAAAGCTCATCAGATTATCGCCAATATAATTTTAGATCAAATGTTGACGCCAAAGTGAATAAGTATATCGATGTAGCATTTGACGTCGCTGGCCGTTTAGAAGATTACAATTTGCCGACACGACCTACCGAAGATATTATCTGGTCGATGATTACCCGGGGAAAGCCAAACATGCCGGCATACTGGCCGAACGGGGATCCTGGGCCGGACATCGAGCGTGGCGATAACCCAGTTGTAATTGTTTCCGATGCGCCAGGTTATGACAGAGTGGATAACTACGTCTTCGAAGGTAATTTTCGGGCTAATATCCGTATACCTTGGGTAGAAGGACTCACACTGACGGGGAATGCCGCTTATGACCGTTCTTTTCGTTTGCAAAAGGTATTTAATAAACCTTGGTATTTATATACATGGGATGGAAATCCGGATCACGTAACGACGAGAGGAAAACGCGGCTTCGATTCTGCACAATTGACGGAAAACTATTCGGGGGGAGATAATTACTTGTTGAATACGTTTGCTACGTACACGAAGTCATTTGATACGGAACATAATATAAAATTGATGGCCGGGATGGAAACTCGTGGAGGAAGAGGAAACAACTTTGGCGCATTTAGACGAAACTTTATTTCGGATGCTATTGAGGAACTCTTTGCGGGGGCAGAGGATCAATTTATGTCTAATTGGGGATCGGCGTCCCATAATAAATACATGAGTTATTTTGGTCGTGCAAATTACGACTTCAGAAATAAATATCTGCTCGAATTTTTATGGCGGTATGATGGTTCGTATATGTTTCCTAAAGATAGACGGTTTGGTTTCTTTCCTGGTGTGTCCTTGGGCTGGCGGATCTCCGACGAAGATTTCTGGGGAGACAACTTGTCCTTCATCAACGACCTAAAGTTAAGGACATCTTGGGGACAAACCGGTAACGACCGTATCGCCGAATACCAGTACCTCGCTACATACGGATTCTCCGATCGAAATTATGGCTTCGGCGTTCCGACAATCGATAACAAACTGCTGGAAGAAATGAAAATTCCTAATCCGAATGTAACCTGGGAGGTGGCAAACCAATTTAATGTTGGATTTGATACTTATATGTTTGGAAATAAATTCTTTTTGGAATTTGATTATTTCAACAACCTGCGATCGCAGATACTGGTGACGCGTAACGCTTCTGTACCGGGGAGTACAGGATTGGTTCTGCCGCCGGAAAACATCGGAAAAGTAAGGAACAAGGGATTCGAATTTCATATTGGCTATCAGGACAGTAAAAGTGATTTCGATTATTCGATAGCTTTTAACGCAAGTTATTCGAAAAATAAAATTGTGTTTTGGGATGAAACCCCTGGTATACCGGATTATCAGCAGTCTACTGGACGCCCGATGGGTTCCTCATTATATTACGAAGCCATTGGGATATTCAAAGACCAAGCGGAAATTGATGCGTATCCTCATCTCCCGGGTGCTGCTCCTGGTGATATCATATTTAAAGATGTGAACGGCGATCAAGAGATAAACGGATTGGATAGGGTAATGAATACGAAGTCAAGTATGCCAAGGTTGCTAGGTGGGTTGACGTTGAATTTTAGCTATAAAAAAGCAATTGATATGAGTATTTTCTTCCAAGGAGCTACCGGTGCTGTGCAGTATATTGACATGGTGGAATCTGGCGACTGGGGAAACTACTATCAGTTTTTTGCGAAAAACCATTGGACACCAGACAACACTGGGGCTGCATACCCCAGGGCGTACAACCGATCAGAACCTTATTGGACTAACTCTGCGAATACATTTTGGTTAAAACCGACCGACTATATCCGTCTGAAAAATATCGAATTGGGGTATAGTTTTTCGCGGAATTTGACCGAAAGAATCGGCGTGGAAAGGTTGCGTATTTATGCGAATGCATTCAACTTATTTACGGTGGATAAACTAAAACATTTTGATCCGGAGGCGATTAAAACCAGTCGGTCATATCCTGCGCAGCGAATCATTAATATAGGGATTGGTTTAACTTTTTAAAAGAGAATGGAAATGAAAAAGCTACTTATTAAAACGATCATATTTTTTTGTCTTTGCATCCACGTGGCATGTGATAAGGATTTTCTGGACTTAGAACCGCTAGGTGAATATTCGGAGACCAACGTCTGGAAAGATTTGAACTTAGCGGAAACATTTGTAAACAAAATGTATATAAACGTCTTCGGAACACCTTTTGCCGCTTGGCGTCTTTCGGATTACAGCGATGAATCCCATTTTGTGCCAGATTGGGGTACAGGCAATTTTAATAAGGGATTAATCACTTCGGATAATTTGTATACTTGGCCTGCCACATACGCTACAGCTCATTTAAATTGGAATTCGCTATATGCCAATATCAGGCAGACCAATATATTTTTCTCGAAAATCGAGGAGATTGCTGCGGATGATCCAGATTTTTCCAATCGGCTGAAAGGGGAAGTTTATTTTATGCGTGCGGCCACTTATCATTATTTGACAACGCTTTATGGTGGTGTTCCGATCGTTACCGATGTTTACGGATTAAATGACGATTTTCTTCTTCCCCGGAATAACTATGCGGAATGTATAGATTTTATCGTTTCGCAGCTTGATAGTGCTGCTTCGTTGTTGCCGGAAAGTTATTCAGCAGATAGAGCCGGGCGGATTACGAAAGGTGGGGCGCTAGGGTTTAAAGCTAAAGTTTTGGTATACGCTGCAAGCGATCTGCATAATCCCGAGAAAAATGGCGCTGTACTCCAGGGTTACGCCAATCCCGAATTGTTAGGTTATACTAACGGTTCTGCTACTGATCGCTGGAGGCTGGCAAAGAATGCTGCCAAAGCGGTTATCGATATGCAAACGTATAATTTATATGCTGCTGATCCTGCCGAAGGGGATTCCATTCCGCAAATTATTGCTGATTATTTCCTCATGAAAGAATTGACAGCGGAGGATATGATAACGATACACTATACCCCCAAAACCTCAACCGGAGGTTGGGTAGATCCCGTTATTGCATCCAATCCAAATGGATATCATGGAACAGGCAACCAGAACCCTATCGGCGATTTGGTGGATGACTATGAAATGAAGGACGGTTCTAAATTCGACTGGGAAAATCCAGTGCACAAAGCGAATCCTTACGTTGATCGTGATGCGCGGTTTTATGCTACGGTGCTTTACGAAGGGGTGCAATGGGCGACTCGGCCTTCGGATGCGCTGGTAATGGATCCGTATAGCAAAATTCAGACAGGATATGTTTATGGCACTAACGGCACCTTGATCAAGGCTGGCCTTGATACCAGGAAGGGTCCGATTGAGGATTGGAACGGCAGTTATTCGGGGTATTATCTTCGTAAAGCGGTGGATCCCACTATTTCACCGACGGATGGAAAAAAGCAAGATATACCGTTTCGATACATGCGGTATGCCGAAATATTGTTGATTTATGCAGAGGCGTGTAATGAACTGGGCGAAGACGCGGAAGCAAGGGATTATGTCAATAGGGTGCGTAAGCGTGCAGGACAACCTAATTTATCCGAAACGATTAGCGGAGATGCTTTACGGAAGGCAATCAGACACGAGCGTCGGATAGAACTTGCTTTTGAGGATCATCGCTTTTGGGATGTCAGAAGATGGCTTATCGGACCCGAGGCTGCTCATCAAACACACGGGGTAGATATCCGTTATACGGTGAATAGAACACAAGTCGCTTCTTATAGGCAGCCTGATGGATCAACATGGGGCACTCCTGTGTATAATCGTATTCAGATTCCTGGTGATTTGAGAATTTGGGAAAACAAATTGTATTTCTTTCCCATTATGCGCGATGAAATACTCAAAAACGATTTACTCATACAAAATCCAGGTTATTGATCGGTCAATCAGTCTGTTCTAATAGGTTGTGCGGTATATATAGCCGCACAGCTTTAATTTAAGAAATATGATGAATATAAAATGGAAGTTAGCTCTCCGTATGGGCTGGCTGGTGATGATAGCGTTAAGTTGTTCGTTGGGGGTACGTTCTTTCGGGCAAGGACATACCATCGAACTTTCAAATGGCAATTTTTTAAATATACAAACGTGTAATAACCAAACATTCAGAATAAGAGTTTCACCTTCGAACAGTTTTCCCGAAACATTGATGGAACGCTATGGAATTGTAAAGAAAGATTGGGATGGTAAAACAAAAGTAACAAAGCATGGTTCGGATTACCGGATAACAACAGATCAAAATCTGTTGGAAATCAATGGGAAAGATGGGGAGATTATCCTTAGGTCGCAATCTGGAAGGGAAATCATCACCCGTTTGTCGGTATTGGAAAAGGAGGATAAAACCTATAAAGGGTTGCATGAAACTGTAACGGATTATGAGCAAGCATTAACCAAAAGGGAAATTATCGGAGATACGACAAGCGAAGATCGCATTTCGGAAGTTGTTAAAAAAGCAGAAAACCACTTACAACCTGCTATAGCGCGTCTGTCGATTAGACCAGAGGAACGTTTCTATGGTGGTGGTGCGGCCAGTCGTAAAGCTATTGAGCACAGAGGATCACTCCTGCGAATATGGGCGACGTATCAGCAGTCGGATATGGTTTCGCCATTTCTTGTTAGCTCAGGTGGTTGGGGGATTTTCAACAATACCACAGCTTTGAACTATTTTGATGTGGGACATTTTAAAGAAGATCAACTTTACGTGTACAATACGGATGGAACAGTTGACTTTTATTTGATGACGGGGCATTCCTTGGAAAACACCATCGATCTGTATACCACGATAACGGGTAAGCCATATCTGTTACCCAAATGGGCTTATGGTTTAGCGTTCGGAGGGAATATGATGGAAGATCAATTCCGGATGTTGGACAACGCAGTACAGTTCCGAAAGGAAAATATTCCGGTTGATGTATATTGGATTGAACCGCAGTGGATGGCTAAATTTTATGATTATTCTGCGGAGAAAGATTGGGATCTGTCCAAATTTCCGGCTTACTTTTTCTGGCAGAAAAGCGAAGGTAACCGTTATGAGAACAAGCAGCTATTCTTATCCAAATTACGCCAACTAGGTTATCATGTAGCGTTATGGTTGTGTATTGATCATGATCTGAGCATAGAGGAGGAAGACCATTTAGCTGCTCAAAGCGGTGGTGAGCAATCGGGTAAAGCACATTGGTTTCCCCATCTGATGAAATTTGTTGATCAGGGAATTGAAGGGTTCAAGCTCGATCCCGGACGTACGCTGGACGAACACCCCGATAGAGTATATCACAATGGATATACGGATCGGGAGATGCACAATTTAAATCAAGTGTTGCTGCCCAAACAGATGTATCGTGTTTTCCGTGAACACAAGGGAGTTCGGTCTTTTCACCACTATTGCGGTGGTTATGCTGGAAGCCAACATTGGGGCGCCTCCACTGCGGGTGATAATGGTGGTGGTCGGGATGCACTTTATGATCAACTGAATCTCGGCTTGAGCGGATTCTTAAATACTTCCGCGGATGTATTGGATGCGGTAGAAGATGTGAAAGCAGGTTTTCATTTTGGCTTTTTCCTCCCGTGGGTGCAAATCAATAGTTGGGCAAGTATGCATTATCCCTGGTACTTTTCTCCGGAATATAAGGAGACGTTCCGCTTCTATGCACAATTGCGTAACAGCTTATTGCCATATATCTACTCAACCGCTATATACGGTAGCCAAACTGGAATGCCCATCCTGCGGGCAATGCCCTTAGTATTTCCAGAGGATAAAGAAGTGGAAAATATGACGACGCAGTTTATGTTTGGAGAACATCTGTTGGTTAGTGCGTTTACAGATTCTATCTATTTGCCGGCAGGTAAATGGGTGAATTACTGGTCGGGTGAAAAGATAACGGGTGGGCAGACCATTTCGCCAAGCATGCCTGCACATACTGGTGGTCAGCTTTTTGTGAAGGCTGGTGCCATAATTCCATTCCAAAAGCCGATGCAATATGTTGGCCAAAACCCGTTAGACACACTAATCTTGAGGGTTTATCCGGCAGGGAGCAGCGCATACACTTTATTGGAAGACGATGGTGTGTCGTTTGATTTTGAACAAGGAAAGATTTCCAAAACTTACTTCGAATGCAAAGAAAAAGAAGATGAAATCGAATTCATCATTTCTCCCGCAGTAGGTTCGTATGATGGAATGTTAGAAAAGCGAGCTTATGAGATCGTGTTTAATGAGCACCGTACGCCTTCCCGCGTCGAATTAAATGGTCAGTTACTCGAAACTTGGGAAACGAAAAAGGGTGTATTACATGTTTCGGTACGCCAATCGGATATTCGTAGGCAGCAGTTGTTAAAAATTTCAATGGAGGATTAGGTGTATGAAATATTTTATAATGTTATTATTAATCGCTCTCTGGAGTGATAAAGTATTATGTCAATCGATGGAAAACGATTGGCATAAGATGAACCGATCAAAAGAGCGTGCATTACAGGACTTCCATCAGCAAAAATTTGGAATGTTCATCCATTGGGGGCTGTATGCTATTCCCGGTGGAATATGGAATGGAAAAACAATGGAGGAAATGGGGATTCCGAGTGTAGCAGAATGGATCCAGTTAGTTGCGAAGATCCCCCGAAAAGAATATGCCGATTTAGCCGCTTTATTTAATCCTGTCGATTTCGATGCGGACCATATTGTCACCATGGCCAAAGAAGCCGGAATGAAATATATCGTCATCACGAGCAAACACCATGACGGTTTTGCACTATTCGAGTCGAAAGTCAGCGATTTCGATATTATGGATGCAACACCGTTTAAGCGGGATATTGTACGAGAATTATATGAAGCCTGTAAACGGCATCAGTTAGAGTTCGGGGTGTATTACTCCCATAATATTGATTGGGCAGATGGGGCTGACGCACAATATGCGACAACAAAAGCTGCCAACGATCTGACGAATAACGATACGGATAGCTTTGGCGCAAATCTATGGGATCCTAGTCCGAATACCTTTTCTTCTTACCTTAAAAACAAGGCAATTCCGCAGGTAAAAGAATTACTGGAGCAGTTTCCAGGTATCCGGTATATTTGGTTTGATATGCCGGGTCTGATGACACCGGAACAGAGCTATACATTTTATAAAACGGTATATGATATCAATCCAGATGTCATTATTGCTGAACGTATCGGTAATGATATGGGCGATTATGCGATTCCTGGAGACAACCGTATCCCGACGGCTGACGACCAATTTGATAAACCTTGGGAAGCGATTGGAACATTTAATCATTCATGGGGCTACAAATCGTATGATAATGATTGGAAAAGCGCCGATGAGCTTCTTTACTGGCTTATCGAAATTGTAAGTAAGGGGGGGAACTATATGCTGAACATTGGTCCAGATGCGAAAGGAAATGTTGCGCCAACAGTCATGAACAGCCTACAAAAACTTGGTAGCTGGATGGCGGTGAACAATGAAGCAATATACGGGTCTAAACCATGGAAAGTGCAGCGCGAGGGTCCTACGACTGTTAGCATAACAGATACCGAACAACGCGAAAAAGAAGGTTTTAAAGTTGAGTTCACGTCCGAAGACTTTTGGTTTACCGAACGTGGGAATCAACTGTATGCTATATCACTGGAATTGCCAGAGAGCCAGATAGCCCTCGTGAAAAGTTTAGCTAGGGGAGAAGTTGATGTTAAACAAGTGGAGATACTAGGCGCAGGCAAAGTTGCTTTTAGACAAACGGAAGAAGGACTTACGATAAAACTCCCAAAATCAGTTCAGAAATTGCCGAAAGGGTATACTTTAAAAATAACACAAAATTAAATCCAGATAGTAATGAACCGCATCTATATCGTTTTTGTTTTGTTTTTAGGCTTTGGTTTTGAGGGGAGTGGCCAAACCCAGCCTTCAGAAAATCCTTTTCCTATACAAGATGCTCAAAAAATACTGTTCTTAGGAAATAGTATAACGTATGCGGGACACTATGTGACATTCTTTGAAAGTTTTTTGATAACGGAGTTTCCAACCTCTGAAATAGAAATCATCAATTTGGGATTGCCAAGCGAAACTGTCTCGGGTCTTAGTGAAGATGGTCATGCTGATGGAGCATTTGTTCGTCCATGGCTGTTTAGCAGGCTTGATAATGTCATCGAACGGATAAAACCGGACGTTGTCTTTGCGTGCTATGGTATGAATGACGGAATCTATCAACCTTTTAGTGAGTCGAATTTTCAGCGTTATAGAGAGGGGATGACCGCTTTGTATACAAAGCTTAAAGCGGCACAGGTTAAACGGATTATCTTTATCACACCAAGTGTACATGAAGATCCTATATTGGGACTTAGAGGCTATAACCTCGTGCTTAATCAATATGCGCGCTGGCTAATTGATCAACGAAGGGAAAGAAACTGGGAAGTAATAGATATACATTTTCCTATGCAAGACTACCTGATGACAAATAAAACGCTTAAACCTAATTTTAAATTAGCGGAAGATGGTATACATCCTGGATTGGAAGGACATCAGTTCATAGCAGAAAAACTAATATCTTATGTCGATGATACTTTTCCCGCAAAGGATTTTTTATCCCGTTGCCTTGATCCTACTTCCAGCTATTATCCCCTTTATAAATTATTGGAAGAGCGACAGGAAATATTAAAAAATACGTGGCTAACATATACCGGACATAACCGGCCGGGATTGCCTGTTGGGCTTCCGCTTGATAAGGCTAAAAAAGAAAACCTACGGATCAAGAATAAAATACAAAAATTACAGAAAATGTAACTTAAATGCAATAACTATGAAATATCAGATCATCATTTATCTACTCCTCTTGCTACAACTTAAAGACTTAACTGCTCAAACTAAATCCGAGCCTTTTGAAGGCGCTGCAGGATGGTTAGAAACACAGGAAAAACGCTTAGCTTGGTTTCAAGATGCCCGCTTCGGTGTTTTTATCCATTGGGGTCTATATAGTGCTGCCGGTGGTGTTTTTAAAGGCGAAACGTATCCGCAGCATTATGCGGAATGGATACAGACTTGGGGTAAGATTCCAAGTAAACAATATACAGAACATTTAAAGCCAAAATTTACTTTACGGGACTTTGATCCAAAGCAATGGGCAAAACTGGTTAAGAAATCTGGAGCGAAATATATGGTTCTTACCTCGCGACATCACGAAGGCTTTAGTTTATTTAATAGTCATCAACCCTTTGCCTTACATAATGATGTAACGGGGACGGCAAATCTTTCGCCTGCTGGACGAGATCTATACCAAGAGATTATGGAGGCATTCCAGCAAGAAGGGCTAAAAACAGGAGCGTATTACTCGTTATTGGATTGGCAACATCCAGATTCGTATGAAGCCTTTCAGCTAAACCCAAATCCAACCGGACATGTTTCTGATCATGAACGTTACAAGGATTATATGTACGGTCAAATCAAAGAGCTGGCAAACAATTACGGCCCACTTGATGTACTATGGGCGGATTTTAGTAATAAGGATTACGAAGGCGAAAGTTGGGGAACGAAAAGGATATTGACCGACCTTATTAAATGGCAGCCTAATATATTGATCAATAATAGATTCTGGAACGGGTTGGAAAATAAAAATGGAGATATCGGAACACCGGAGAAATACGTACCCCCTACAGGTATAGACGGAACCAATTGGGAAGTGAATTATACAATGAACGAAAGCTATGGTTATAGTGTGCATGACCAAAACTGGAAAAGCTTCTCACAGATTATGCGCCCGTTGGTAGAAACCGTCAGCAAAGGGGGGAATTTTCTTTTAAATGTAGGGCCTGATGGTAACGGCAAGATTCCAGACCAAGCGGTAGAAATATTGGAGAAGGTAGGAAAGTGGATGTCCGTAAACGGTGAGTCTATTTATGGGACGCAGGCGAGTCCTTTCAGGAAGTTGGATTGGGGGTATTGTACGATAAAAGGGAACAAGATTTACTTACATGTATTTGATATACCGAGTGGTAATGTAATCAACGTTCCTTTAAAAAATACAGTGAAAAGTCTCTATGAGATGGGGTCTGAAGATATTCCTATGGAGGCAGTTCCGCAGGAAATAGGTATAGGGATTACGATATCCCCATTTTCTTTAGAGGAAGGTCCCAAGGTGCTGGTAATGGAAGTCGAGGGAGCGCTCGAAATAGAAGAGAGTGTGGCACAGGCATTATCGGACGGAAGGATTGTCCTATCTGCTGATAACGCCGATATCCATACGGCACATGGGATGAAGATAACTGGTGCGAGCCATGATTTTAAACGTCCTAATGCCCTCGCGGGATGGAGCCATACCGATGATAAAGTATCTTGGAAAGTAAAGATACAACGACCGGGGCAATACGACGTTTTGATCCAATACTTGCCATTACCAACAACGGGTGGAGCAGTGGTGTTCCATACGTCAGACAGCAAGTTGACGTATAACTTTGAAGCCAAGGAAGGAAAATCGTTTGAAGAAGTAAGCATTGGGACAATTGAGATACCACAAAAAGCCATCGGCGAGCCATTTCTTCCATTTGCACTGGAAGCGCTCTCTATTGAAGGAAATGCTTTGCCGGAAATTAGCGCTGTGAGCTTAGTTCCTAAACAAGATTGATTTAATACGAAAACAATGAAAAGAAGAGATTTTATAGATAGAAGCTGGAAGTCTGCTGTTGCTTTTACAATTGTTCCGCGCAGTGTCTTGGGCGGAAGCGGATTTGTAGCGCCAAGTGACAAAATTCAAATTGGCTTTATCGGTGTAGGAAAGCAGAGTCTAAATTTGTTGTCCGGATTGAACGGCTGCCCGGAGGTGGTCGTTCAGGCGGCTTGTGACGTGGATAGTAAGAAATTAGATTACTTCGTCAAAGCGGCTGCAAATGCTCAAAGTATGACGGGTAAATCAAATCCCGCTATCGGCAAATATGGAAATTTTCGAGAACTCTTGGAGTCGGCATCAGTGGATGCTGTCGTCATCGCAACGCCGGATCATTGGCATGCGCAAATCGCTGTAGATGCAGCTAAAGCGAAGAAAGATATTTATTGCGAAAAACCACTAGCCCTGACTATAGCAGAAGGAAGAGCCATGGTGAATGCGGCCAGGAAATACGGAGTGGTCTTTCAAACAGGGAGCATGCAACGTTCTTCATTTAACTTTAGACACGCGGCGGAATTGGTATACAATGGTTATATTGGAGATGTGACGGAAGTCAATGTGTCGGTAGGGGAGCCGGTAAAACAATGTGACTTACCTTCCTTTCCTGTACCGGATTATTTAGATTGGGATATGTGGATCGGTCCCTCTTTATACCGGGGTTATAACCCCATTTTATCACCGCCCATAGAAGACGATAAATGGGCGTGGTGGCGCGGATATCGGGATTTTGGTGGAGGGTATATTACGGATTGGGGAGCACATATGTTTGATATTATTCAATGGGCTTTAGGTATGGACAATAGTGGGCCAGTTCAGTTTATACCTCCGGAAGCTCCACAGGCAGAAAAAGGTTTGACTTACGTCTACGAGCAGGGTACACGTGTCAATCATGTTGATTGGGGAGAACCTAATGCCATTCAGTTTGTAGGAACCGATGGCAATATAGAAGTAAGTCGATCGTTTTTGAAAACAAATCCGACGCCACTTGCGGGGCATCACCTAATGGCTAACGATAAACGTTTGTATTATAGCGATAATCATTATCAGGATTGGGTGAAAGCTATTCAAAACCGTTCGAAACCGATTTGTGACGTGGAGATCGGTCAGCGGACATCGACAGTGTGTAACGCGGTTAATATTGCTTATGAGCTACAAAGGGAATTACGGTGGGATCCTCTAAAGGAAGAGTTTGACGATCCATTCGCCAATATGATGAGAAGTCGACCCTATCGAGGAAAATGGAAACTGTAATTATAAATAACAGAGTAACTGAACGCAAAGCTCAGGAAAAACATTTACATGCCATATAGGGATACAAATTTCTGTCATTTAATGCGTGTTTAATATAATTGGTAAGGTGAACTTGGCTCTGACGGTTTTACCTTCAACAATGGCAGGTTTCCAAGGGCGAGATTTTTTTATTACTCTTATGGCCTCTTCGGCAGTTCCATATCCGAGGTTCTTAACGATCTCGTAATCGCTAAGCCTGCCGTCTTTATTCACGACAAACCTAATAGTGATTGTACCATTCACCTTATTTCTAGTTGCTTCCAGAGGGTAATTATAATTCTGTCCGATCCAAGTTCTGAATGCGCCCATACCTCCTGGAGGCTCTGGCTCAATATCGAAGGTGTCTACAATGTTATTATTGATCGGTATGTTAGGCTGTGCCTCTACGGCTCTAGGACCAAGTTGCTCAGCCATCCATCTTTTCTCCGCCGTTTTCTTGACATCGATCGGTACATGGATTTTCTGCTTAGTTCGTACACTAATACCATTTACCATCCCCGGTTTCCAGGCAGGCAAACGAGCAATGGTGCTTTTTAGCGAATCTGCTATATCGCTGCCGATGCTGTCTGCTATATGAATTGAACTCAGTTGCCCATCTTTTTCTACTATAAACTCAACTCCAAGTACACCCTTTGTTCCAGAAGCCTGCGCCTCCTTAGAGTATATAATATTTTGATCAATCGCTCCTAAAAAGTCATTATATCCTCCCAGAGGTCTGGCACTGATTTCTGGACGGTCATTTATGTCATTTTTTTCTTGCGCTTTAGTTTGGATAAAGACCGTCGTGCAAAAAAGAACAAAGAATATGGATGAAAGATATTTCATAGTTTTGAATATATTTGATAACGTGGCACAGCTTCATCATTAATTTCTTCTATATGCCCAATGAGTTCGCCGTTTTTGGCGTTTAGCAACACGAAACCTTCTTCAAAAGAGGGGGAAATACAGATCATTTGCTTATTTGGCGAGAGGTCTGCCGCCGGATAAACGGATCCCCCATTCAAAGGATAATAAAAAAACTTGGCTGGCTTTGGATCAGTGTCTTCATTTTTTGAACAGCTACTGATGCTAAGCGAGGTAACGAGCATGTACAAAATATAATGTAAGTACTGTTTTTGTATATTCATCCTGCACTAATAAAAATTTCAGTAAAAAAAGCTAATGAACCATATCGCTAGCCTATAAACAATTGTAAAATTAGGGTAATCGTATTCAGTATTCAATAACGGAAAACCAGTATTTTATCGCTTCTATTTGGTGTTGCATATACGGATGACGCTGGTAAGATATGTCGAAAAATATTCGTGCTATTTTTTCTTCCATTATTCCGCCGAAACCCCCACTTTTCTTCCGTTCGGCTTTTCCGCCGAGGCGAAACCGCTGTTTTACTACTGTCCACGGCTTTTTGGGGAATTCTCCATCCACATACAGCATATTTGTTCCGTGATCACGGGGCAGTCTATCAAGGATCGATAGATGCTTTTCATAAACCCAAATAAATTAATTGAACATGCAACAATTCATTCATGAAATCCAAAATGTGGCATAGACAGCTGCGAATATCATCGATGCAAAAGAAGGTCTTGACTTATTAGCTGTCAGGAAGAGCGCATTTGCGGAATCATTTTAAATTCACTTCTGATAATCTCAAAATTTTATTATTTACAATAATTTCTGGGTCTACTATTCTTTTTTTAGTTGTTAGCTTTTCATTTTTTAACCCATTACCTCTAATCCGATTAATCCATTGCCTTAAATCTGATTTTTGATTTATTTTGTCAATAAAATAAAAGTCGTCCTTGAAAAAGTCCGTTTCTTCAATAATTCCATTTTGTAGACAATCTTTAATGATCGTCTTCATTATCATATTTATCTCTATATTTTTTACGTCTTCAAAATATTCAGCTGTGAGGAAGCTGTATTGTTCCTGAAACCATGTTCCATACTCTTTGGATTTCAAGACAATTCTATTATCAAAAGCAACTAGACCATTTATAAACCAAGAAATCTCTCCAAGTGAAATTTTACCAATTTGAAACATGTCCCTAATTGTATAATCTATCCTATCCGCTGACAAGTAAGGTAGTGGATATTCTAATAGTCTAAATTTATCCAAATCAGCCAACAAGGTATCATCAATTCGATATTTATTCAATACAGCAGCCAATTCACGATCTTTTAAAACTTCAGCATATCTATGTTCATGGTAATCTTCACCTTCGATTTCAAGTATATAATCAATTAAATGGGAAAATGCCGTATGAGAAATATCATGAATCAATCCAGCGATTTGTTCGTCAAGACTACCACCAACTTTTTTTATGATGAGCATCACGCCAATCGAATGTTCAAACCTTGTATGATTTATTTTGGGGTCAACTAAAAAAATAGAACCTCCTTGATGAATTTTCTTCAACCGCCGAAAAACATTGGTCTTTATAATTTCTTCAATTATCCCTGAAAATTCAACTTCTCCATATATTTTATCTACGTATGTCATTGTTAGCTTGTGTCTTATATAATTTTCCTGTGTCAAGATGATTAAAGTCGATAACAGTGAATAGGACTGTTGCTTTTACAAGGCGATTTTTTTCCTTATTCTCCTTAGTGTCTCAGGCTGAATACCTACATAACTAGCTAAATAATGTTATGGAATCTCAACAATAAGTTGCGAACGTTCCTTAAATAAATTTAAATAGCGTTCTGTAGGCGTCGTATATATAAAAGATACTTGACGATCTATCAGGTCGTTCAGCATATATTCGAACATTCTATAAAAAGCTTTCAATGTTTCTTTCATGGAGTTATTTTAATTGCGGACGCAAGTTATTAAAACTGTAACTTATAGCTTCCCCCCAATTATTGTACCTAAGTGTTATAATATTTTTAGAATTGGGATTTCTTTCCCGAATAAATGAACATTGTTTGTTAGTGACGGGATTGTTTGTACGAAATATCCATTATCATGGGTAAAACTATCCCATAAAATATGGGAGCTTGCTCCAATAAGAGTAGAAATTAGGAAGACAAGTCTGTTGTTCTTAAAATATCCATTCCAGTCAAATTGTTTAAATGCGGAAAACCTTGATTTTAAGATTGTTGACAAGTTATCAAACAAGCTATTAGATACTTTAACATAGTATATAAAAATGCTGAAAAAAGGCTAATATTTTTATAATAATACTCGAACATTAAAGTACAAGTCCTTGTAGCTCATAAAATCTTCATAAGCTATTCCCAAGGAAATTCTACTTATTTGGGATTTGTAATCGAAATCAAAAGATTTGAATAGTTTTCCCTTATAATTCAGTTGGTTATCAAATAGTGAAGCTGTCAATGAGGTGCTTATATTAGGTTTTGAAAACCATTTGTAGCCATATAGATGCCCTCCAATTTTATCATAATTTCGCGCAATATAATCTAGCCCTATGCCGACCCCAATATTTTTTTTGATATTTAAGCCGTATTTAATTTGATGATTTACGAAATCGCTTTTTACATCATCAATATTGAATATCCTATTCTGATAGTTGTAAGTCATAAAATCAGAAAGATTTGCGTTTTGGTAGAATATGTTCCATTTACTGATTTGGAAGTTCAGATGATGGAATCCATCGTTGTTAAAGTTATATTGTAAGACAGCACTTCCGTTTATTTTTGTTTTGCCGATGTATCCTGCGGAATAAGACGAATAAAATCCTAGTGGTAATCTAGTAGCACCACTATATCCGAGTTCCAAAGAATTTGATACATAACATATATTTGCCATTCCTCCTGAATTATAACAACCTTGTTTAGGTAAATCGTCTTGAAATGATGAGTATATTTCTTGCAAATTTAATGTGTCTGCTAGATTTTTTATCAACTCTAAAACTACAATTGCTTCCGGAATGGAATCTTGAGCATCCGGGGTCCAATAGTTTTTGAACCAATAATTCTTCCTGTCTGTATGTTCAATGATGTAAGTTATTCCATCAAACCCTCGTTTCCAGTTCGCTATAATGTTATCTGATGGCAAGTCTAAAATTCGCGAACTTTGGACGACGTTATAGATATCTTCAGCTTGTTTTTGTGAGAGGATTATTTTATTGGATAATATCTCTGATTTATTTCTGTTTGCTTTTTTAGTATGGTAAACGTAATTTGTTATAATCCCGTTATATTTTGTGCTGTCTTTTGAAATTTCAATAACTTGTCCGTGATCTCTAAATCTAAAATTAAATTCATCTGTAGACTTTTCAAAATCCTTTAGTTCTAAAGCCTTCTGAAGCTCAATATTTTTTTTGTACAGAAACGCTGTATCACCTTTTATTTCTTTCGTTTGGCAAAACGTAGTCTGAAGCGACAGTAAAAGTAGAGCTGTGATAATGTATGCTTTAATCATAAGTCATAATCAGTTAGTCGTTGAACAAATATATTAAATTTTGTATCCGCCAACAAATAGTTATATTACCGATCCTAATGTGTCTAATGTAGTTTGTAGACGTACATGCGCCACTCTCAGATGATTTTTTAAAATCCGACAAAGAATATAAAGTGACCAAACAGATAATGCTTGGTAGGGCAACCATCAACCCTGACTTTATTCAACTTGCTAACTTTATTGACCAAACATTTGAAATATATAATAAACTTTACCATATCTTAACTCCCAAAAAAGATGGTTGAGCAGATTGCGAAGTTTACAAAGTTGTCTGTCGAAGAAATCGAAAAATTAAAGTAGCTTTTTTACAATAATATATAGCACAGGCGCTTTCTGATAAAGGAAGCGCCTGTTTTAATTTACGCTCTAGCGGATCAGAAAACCCACTCGATCGATATATATACCTATAGAGATTCCCAAACCCACGAATGTCATCCATACGATGGCTATATTCTCTCTGCCTTTGTGCTGTTATTTCAAAACTGGTCTGATTCTTCCGTGACAGGTTTCTTCACATGATTGATCATAAAATCTTTCGCTTCTGCGTCGGACATACCTCTTATACTGTCCCTGATGCTGACCAGACGCTGTTCAGGACGATTGATTTTTGCAACGAGGTCGATTTCGAAATTGTTTTCATATCCACGTTTGCTGAACCTAAGCCTAAAAAGTTTACCGTCATCTGCATGATACAAGCTATCGAGCATAGCATCGTCGATATGGATATCCATATTTTTTGACAAATCCTTCAATTGATCCCGGATCAGATCCCATGAAAAAGAAGAAGAGTCTACCCCCAATGCTGCACCTGACAACACGTGAGGTCGGAAATAGTAGAATGTACGTTTCATGAATGGGAAAATAGTGTGTCGGTATTTTTGCTTTAAATAGTTATTCCACAAGTCGTTATATTTAGGATCGTATAGCTCATCGATTTCGACGTTCTGGGCATTGAAAAGAAGGTGATCCCATGGAGCTACTCGGGCATACTCCCGTATTCCGGTTAACCTGAGGGGCATTAGCCGATTGTTGTGTACCGTGATTTGATAGGGAATGTATACGACCACGCTGTCCCGAAACGGAAAGATTTTCAGTGTTCTTTCCCGATCCGGAGAGTTGTCCACATAAATGGCTTTTTGGCCCATGAAATAAATCAGGATAGCCGTGAGGCACAATGCCGTTCCGATGAATATTTTCTTCTTCATCGCCCTTCCATTTTATCAATCCGTTCATATTCATTGATGCTGCGTCCGGGACTACTCGCCCCAAAAAACAGAATCCATAGTGTGTGATCGCTGTATCCGTGGATACCGATGCGGTTGTTTTTCAGCGGTGCCAGAATCTCTTTACTTTCTTTGACTTCGAAATATATAATCGGGATAGGAATAACACGGGTTTTGTTTTCCAGAATCAGGTATTTTCCCCGTTTGCGAACCGGAATTTCAAAACCGTCAAGTTGTTCTTGATCCTGATAAGCGATCACTTTTAACATATTATTTTTCTCCAAGGACAAACTGATTTCTGCATTTCGGTGAATCTCAGGCAACGAGTCCTTTTCCGGGCGATACATAGCCAATTGATTCCACAATGGAATACGTGCATAATCCCTGCTCGAATCTGCCGGCTTATTGGCATAACGCTCGCCACTGAACTGCGAAGTGATGACTTCGGGCTTCTCCGAAAATTTTCTCGACATCCTACGTGTGGAAGTGCAGCTTGCAAGGACAAACAAACCGATCGAAATGATATAGATGAACCTTTTCATGATTCCTCATTTGATGATACAAATGCTAAAATAGGGCAGAAAACAGAATATTATACGATTGGTTTTATATTCAGGGGTATTGGCTTACAATTCGTAAGAGACATAGTTATGTTAGCGGAATAAACGAGTGTATCAAATAAGATGTAGTTCCGGTTTCAAAAAATCCTAGTTTTCGTGGATTGGTCTTGTTCCGATTATCGGATAACTTTGAAAAGCACATTTTTTTAGAGTATGAAAAAGTTTATGTTACATACAGCTGTTTGTCTGTTTGCGTTATTCATTTTTGTGGCATGTTCCAAGGATGGTGCCGAAGGCAGTGGACCGGACGGTTTATATCCTTCTGACTTAAAAGGTACAATTTATTACAAGTGGGCTAGAGATGGTATACTGAAAATAAGTTTGCCCGATGGGACAGGAGGTTCTTTTATACAGGATGACGACAAGCTCAATAATTTCGACATTTCACGGGACGGCAAATGGAAATTGACTGTAGTCAACGCAAGCAGGATTTACCATGATGACGTTCGTTTTACCATTAGTGACATCAATAATGGCAGTGTCGTCGAAGAGTTTATCTATAACAGTCCGAAAGGTAATGTTTATTGCAAAGGCTACCTATCACCGGATAACAATTTCATCTTGGTCACCTCTAACGATTGGAATGACGGTATAACAGTTTTAAAAAGAAACGGAGAATTTGTTGCCCGTATAGCGGAGATCAATGAGGAGCGTATTGACATTAAAGGGAGTGTGTTATGGCTACCAGACAATCATGTTCTCATGACTCATGGAAATTATATCATCCGTGTCGCCCCTCCCTATACTTCAGGAAGCCTGGTCAAAGAAATGAACTACCAAGACTGGGGCAATTTGGGAGTCAATCAGGCAGGTACTCAGCTTGCTATACGAATAGGTAAGCACGTTCATACAATGAATATCGACGGAACTAACCTAAAACAGGTGACGACCAGCAATTTTAATGAATCCGTTCCTATATTTTCTCCAGACGGGAAATATTTATTGGTTGGGAGCGATTATCGACAAACCGGCCCTTTTGGCTATGTTTGGGATTTGAAAATTATTCCAAACGACGGTGGGAAATACAATGTAGATCCCATTGAGCCGAATTCGTCGGGTGTAATTCCGGTAATCTGGAAAGGTAAAGACAAGATTGAGCTAGGAGATGGGCAGATGGTTTGGCGTTAAAGCTTGCCTCTTAGCATGGTACTACTAGCTCGTCTTAAAAAATGAAATTATTTTTCGCATTAAAAAATCACCTACAAATTCATTTTTAAAATCCGACAAAGAATATAAAGTCACCAAACAGATAATGCTTGGCGGGGCAACCATCAACCCTGACTTTATTCAACTTGCTAACTTTATTGACCAAACATTTGAAATATATAATAAACTTTACAATATCTTAACTCCCAAAAAAGATCGAGATAACCCATTATACACTGAAACAAATATTATATGCTTGAAACCAAAAATGCCTCATAATAAATGAGTAAAGGAAATAATTCTTATTATTGTTGTATATTATACCGTTATAAGCTATTAACATCAACTTGAACTTTTGAGAATGAAGAAGATAGTCCTTTTAATTTATACCATTTTTAACTTAACATTGCTGTTTTCTCAGGAGAAGACTATTATCGAATTACAAAAAATTGACGGTTATGGTCCTCATGGAATTACCTCATTCGGCATCAGTGAAAAACGGGATAGTGAACGAAGAGATTTATATCCCGCTGTCAAAAATATTCCCGAAAACTGGAACGATGTTCGAGAATATTATTATGAATTAAATCCAAAGCAGTTAATCTACCAATCAGCACATCTATTGGATACTATAAGCTCAAGTCTAGCCAAACTACTTGAAACGGAGGACATCGACTTAAAAGACTCGGTGAATTACGCAGAAGAACCTCTGGCTTGCGGGATTAATGTTGTGATAGGGAGGGATAGTCTGGGAATGCATTATATAATTGATAGAAATCAGAATAACGATTTTGGCGATGATGTGGTGAGGCCTGTTGTTGGAAGAAATACTTCATCCTCCGTAACAAATAATCCAGACTATGTTTTTTATCAATACTGGTACGACGGCAAAGTTCATAACGACACCTTAATTATTTCCGTATCGGAGATTAATAACAACGTCTTTTTTTCTTTCCCGCAATTTTATC
>PJTZ01000083.1_pt1 | contig 100261 bp, 66 predicted proteins | sample 1512131 | NCBI WGS metagenome assembly PJTZ01 (sample SAMN08177679, study PRJNA422409) | Soil metagenome, whole genome shotgun sequencing project. | reverse complement strand
CGTATCTTTGTAGTCCAAAATAAGGTAGGAATCGCCGAATTAAAAAAGGGGTAGAGAAATGAGTACCAAAGACGATGAATTACTAAAAGAGCTGGAGCTCGAAGAATATAAATACGGGTTCACGACGGATATTGAAATGGAAATAGCCGCTAAGGGGCTAAGTGAAGATACTGTTCGTTTCATTTCCGCAAAGAAAAATGAACCTGAATGGTTGTTAGAATGGCGGCTGAAAGCATTGCGTCATTTTCTGACGATGAAGATGCCTACGTGGCAAAACTTTGAAAGTCCGGATGTGGATTTTCAGGATATTTCCTATTATGCCGCGCCAAAACCAAAAAAACAGTTGGAAAGTTTGGATGAGGTAGATCCAGAGTTGCTTTCGACGTTCGAAAAATTGGGAATCCCGTTGGACGAGCAGAAAGTTTTAGCTGGCGTGGTGGCTGTTGATGCGGTGTTTGATTCTGTTTCTGTCAAGACGACGTTTCGGGAGAAGTTGAAAGAGCAGGGCGTTATTTTCTGTTCTTTTGGTGAAGCCGTTCAAGAGCATCCAGATTTGGTAAAGAAATATCTGGGTACGGTCGTGCCACAAACCGATAATATCTATGCGGCTTTAAATTCTGCTGTATTTTCAGATGGTTCCTTTGTTTATATTCCGAAAGGCGTAAGGTGTCCGATGGAACTTTCTACTTATTTCCGGATAAATGCGGAGAACACCGGACAGTTTGAGCGTACATTGATCGTGGCAGAAGAAGGATCGTATGTTTCCTACCTGGAAGGTTGTACCGCTCCAATGCGTGATGAAAATCAACTGCATGCTGCCGTGGTCGAACTGATTGCTGAACGGGATGCGGAAATTAAATATTCGACGGTGCAGAACTGGTATCCGGGGGATAAGGATGGTAAGGGCGGTATCTATAATTTTGTGACGAAGCGCGGTATTTGCAAAGGAGACAATGCAAAGATTTCGTGGACACAAGTGGAAACAGGTTCTGCCATTACGTGGAAATATCCAGGTGTTATCCTGAAAGGGGATAATTCTGTAGGTGAATTTTATTCTGTCGCAATGACACGTAATAAACAGATCGCTGATACCGGAACAAAAATGGTCCATCTTGGTAAAAACACACGTTCTAAGATTGTGTCAAAAGGTATTTCTGCCGGTTTGAGCCACAACAGCTATAGAGGGTTGGTGAAAATAGGTCCAAATGCCGACAAAGCAAGAAACTTTACCCAATGTGACTCGCTGTTGATTGGAGATCGTTGTGGTGCGCACACGTTCCCTTATATAGAAAGTAGAAACCGTACAGCGATGTTGGAACATGAGGCAACAACATCGAAGATTGGTGAAGATCAGGTTTTCTATCTAAACCAAAGAGGCATTGACCCAGAGAAGGCTGTTGGTTTGATTGTTAACGGCTACGCCAAAGAGGTATTAAATCAACTGCCGATGGAGTTTGCGGTAGAAGCACAAAAGTTACTGGCGATTTCCTTGGAAGGATCGGTAGGGTAGTCATATTTAAATTTCCAAATTAAAGAAAATGTTATCAGTTAAGAATTTACACGCGTCTGTAGACGGTAAACAAATATTAAAAGGATTAGATTTAGAAGTCAAAGCAGGCGAAATTCATGCTATTATGGGCCCGAACGGCGCCGGAAAAAGTACGTTAGGAAATGTACTGGCTGGTCGTGACGCTTATGAGGTTACGGAAGGCGCTGCATTGTTGGAGGGCGTTGATTTATTAGATTTATCACCGGAAGATCGGGCTCGGGAAGGTCTTTTCTTAGCGTTTCAATATCCGGTAGAAATTCCGGGTGTATCCAATATTAATTTCTTGAAGACCGCTGTAAACGATATACGGGAGTATAAAGGCTTGCCGCCAATGGAGGCAAAAGAATTTTTACAATTGGTAAAAGAAAAGCAGAAGCTGGTCGATTTTTCAGCAAACCTCGCTAACCGTTCCTTGAACGAAGGGTTTTCGGGAGGAGAGAAGAAGCGTAACGAGATATTCCAACTCGCGATGTTAAATCCGAAGTTAGCGATCTTAGATGAGACCGATTCAGGTCTTGATATTGATGCGTTGCGTATTGTCGCCAATGGGGTAAACCAGTTGCGTTCTGAAAACAATGCATTTGTAGTCATTACACACTACCAACGTTTGTTAGATTATATCATACCAGACTTTGTTCACGTATTGTATAACGGACGCATTGTGAAAACCGGTCCCAAAGAGTTGGCGCTGGAGTTGGAGGAAAAAGGTTACGATTGGCTAAAAGAATACGACACGCAAACCGCATAACGAAATTTATCCATGGATAAAATAGATAGCGGATTGATAAAAAAGAACATGAGTACAATAGTTGCAGATTCATTATATCAACAGTTGGTTTCGAGTTTTCAAGAGCTCGATACGCAAGAACCGTCACATTTGACGACCTTGCGTCAGGAGGCTTTTGAACGGTTTCAACAGGAGGGTTTTCCAACTGTTAAGAACGAAGAATGGAAATATACCAATATACACCCTCTCATCAATGCAACCTATGCGTTGAGCCCTTTGATAAATCCAGACGCCGCGGATGTCAACAAAGCAAATATTCCCGGTTTGGATGCCCATCGCATTGTGTTGATTAACGGGCAGTATGTTTTGGCGTTCTCCTCCCTTGAAGAAGAGATTGGTTTAGTGGTAAAATCCATTAACGAAGCGCATACAGAAGCTAACTTTGAAAAACACTACGCACAGCATGCCGATAAATCGGATAACGTGATGGTGCAATTAAACACGGCGCTCAATACGGCAGGGGTGTATTTGTCGGTTGCGAAAGGCAAAGTGATTTCTAAACCTATTCACATCGTGCATGTCGCGATGGGTGGGGAAGCTTTTTTTGCCCAGACACGTAATCTAATCGTCGTTGAGCCCCATGCAGAGGTGGAAATTATAGAATCCTATGTTACGATGGACGGTACAGCACACAATGTACATAACAAAGTGACAGAAATTGTAGTAGAAGAGCATGCGAAAGTGCAACATTACTATCTACAAGTGGCTGATGCAACGAGCCATTATATGATGCATACGGAAGTTTATCAAGCGCAACATAGTCTGTATAATAACTATAACTGTAATTTGCCCGGCGCGTCTTTTGTACGGCATAACATCAATGTCCGCTTGGACGCTGAGCAGGTGGAATCACATTTATATGGTATTAATCTAACGGCAGATAAACAGTTGGTCGACAACCATACCATTGTGGACCATATGAAACCACATTGCGAATCTTATGAATGGTATAAGAATATTCCGCAAGACGAATCCACCGCGGTATTCAATGGTAAGATTTTTGTACGTGAAGATGCCCAAAAAACAAATGCCTTTCAGCAAAACAACAATATGCTTATTGGCGACAAGTCAGCCGTATATACGAAGCCTCAGTTAGAAATTTTTGCGGATGACGTGAAATGTTCGCATGGTTGTACCATGGGGCAGTTCGATGACGATGCTTTGTTCTATTTACGTGCTCGTGGTATCGGTGAGGAAGCGGCTCGGGTATTATTGGTGCACGCATTTGCCTTTGACGTTACTTCCCGTTTCTCTAACGAGAAGGTTCGTCAATATATAGAACATCTCGTAGAAAAGGGATTGGAAAAGAGTAAGTAGTTTTTCATATATATTATTATTGATAAAGGCGTCTGGATTTAGTTCGGACGCCTTTTTTTATGTTATCGTTAAGAAAAACATTAAATTTGTTAATTAACATATTAGCCAAAATGCGTTTTATTTTATAAATGAGATTCTTTATACTATCTGTACTAGCTTTTCTGCTTATAGGTGTTGGTTCTGCACAGGACACTACTGACTATCAGTATGGGTTGAGTTTTAAATCGCATCTTGTCAATCTGGATGAAAGAACAAGTTTAGACTTAAGTCTGGAACGCCCGTTAACAAATCTTACAGATGGTTTTTCAATACGCTTCGAAGTAAAACTCAGACAGGAAACGCAAACGTTTGGATATATTTTCAGGATGGTTGTCGATGAAGAATCGAGCTTTGACCTTTTGGTAAATCTGATCGATCATAAATTTAATTTTGTTATCAATGATCGTTTAGGACAGATGGTAGCTTCAGGAAGCTATGTCGATCCTCAAACAGTGGTGCATGAACAGTGGATACCGGTAGAGATACAGTATTTCTTTGATCATACCGAAATCAAAATAGGGAAAAAGTCGTTAAATTTAAAGAAAGGTTTTGATTCATTTAAGCATGTGGAGTTTTATTTCGGCGCGAATAAAACGAAACATTTTCATACAACAGAGGTCCCGCCTATCACATTGAGAAATGTACAGATCATGGAAGATGGTAGAAAAATCCGTCATTGGATACTGGCGAGGCATGGCAATAATATCGTACAGGATGAGGTGGTGCAAGCACGGGCAGAAGTACAAAACGCCGTCTGGGAGATCGATCAACACGCAGAATGGCGGAAAGCTTTATCTCTACCTCTTGAGGGTCAACCGCAGATTGCTTTTGATGAACGTAACGGCAGAATATTTATCGTTGAAAAAGACAAAATTTTTATTTATTCTGTAGCCCATCATAAGCTCGACACATTGAAAGTGGTCGCTGGAAACCCTTATTGGGGTGTTTCTAGACAAATTGTTTATCACCCCAAAGACGATGTGCTGCTGTCGTATACGATACAAAGCCCTGTTGTTTATTCTTTTTCTTTTAAAACCAATTCGTGGTCAGGATCGCCCACCATGGTTGTCGATTCGAGGTGGCATCACAATCACCTCTTAGATACTTCGTCTAATACGCTGAGTATGTTTATGGGGTATGGATATCATAAATATAATACTGGATTCATGAAACTCAGGTTGAGCGACGAAAATCCTGAATGGCGGAACTATACTTTTAACCCGACTATTCATCCGAGATACTTAAGTGCATTTGGTATATTGGACGAAACGCATGTCCTTTTGCTCGGAGGCTACGGTAGTAAGTCTGGTAAGCAGGAAGAATTTCCCCATAACTTCTATGATCTATATAAGATAGATACAGAAACAGGGGCGAATACGAAGCTTTGGGAATTGAATATTGATACACCCTATATTGTTTTCAGCAATTCGATGCATGTCGATTTCCAAAAAAACCAATTGTATGTATTGGGATACAATAATTTTCATTACAAAAGTAAAGTTTCCTTATACCGGTTTAACATTGAAGGCCAAAATATAAAATGGCAAACTTACGGCAGCCCTTTGGCGTTTAACTTTCGGGATATCGAGTCATACTGTGATCTTTTTTACCATGAGGAAAGTAATAAACTTTACGCGTTATTAGCCTATAAGTCCGAAAAAGATAAATATGAAGTCGAGCTATATAGTATAGCTTACCCGGTTTTTACATTAGATGAAATCGATCAACAGACGAAAAAGACAGGTTTATTCTATTTCTGGCTGTTTTTCGCGGTTTTTCCAATCCTGTTGGGAACAGCGTATATCTTCTATCGGAAAAAAAGGAAGAAAAATCTAGATATCGAAGTCGAACCGAAAAAAGCTGAAGTATATGTCGTGGAGGAAAAAATAGAGCCGGAGAAGGAAATGCTGAACATACGCCTTTTCAATGGTTTTCAGTTTTTAGGGAAAGATAATATAGATTACAGCGGCCGGTTTACACCGATATTGAAACAGATATTCCTATACCTATTGTTGTACAGCATCAAAAAACAAAAAGGTGTATCTTCTTACGAACTGGATAAAACGTTTTGGCAAGGAATGCCGCAGGATAAGGCAATAAATAACCGCAGTGTCAATATCAGAAAGCTAAGAATCCTACTGACGGAGCTCGGAAATATAGAAATAGCACAAAGGAACGGATATTGGATATTAAATATCAACGAAGATTTTGTCTGTGATTATAGCATGGTGGTATCGCTCTTACAGCATATAGAAAAGGACGGGCAGTACACGAGACAAAGAATAGACGAAATCATTACCTTGTCGCAAGGGAAATTATTGCCTGAGGTCGAGCACGAATGGATTGACCCGTTTAAGACTGATTTTAGTTCATTGTTAGTGAAGGCACTTCTATCAGCCATGACGGATACGGATATCAAAGCTAATACGGAACTGCGTTTAAAGATTGCGGAGGTCATCTTAATTCATGACTCACTGGAAGAAAATGCGATTACCTATAAATGTAACCTCCTTTATAAATTAGGGCAGAAAGGACAATCTAAACACGTCTTTGACAAATATTGTGCGGAGTACGGGCAAATCTTGAATACCTCCCCTATGTTGAATTATAACGACATCATTCTACTAGACCTGTAAGATTATATAGATGTTGTAAAATAATCTGTTGATTATTAGTTTTTTATAAATTAATTTTTCCTGTTCATGAAAAATTAAGGGAAAATTAATGCCCCATTTTATATCCTTGTTATGATTTTTTTCGAGAGCTTCTATTTTTAAATGACAACCTTGTCAGAATTAAAAAAAAATAAAGATCCCGAAAGAAACGAAGCAACCAAATTGTAAACATATGATTTTAAGTAACCAAATTGTAAATGTATGAGAAGATTATCAGCTTTAACATGTAAAAGTTGTACCTGCACAAAATTCCTAATTTTATTGATTGTTTTGACCGTAATACGGGGTGCGCCTGTGTATGCGCAGCAATCGACAGTTACCGGCGTCATCTCGGATTCGCAAGGTACTCTTGCTGGGGTGACAGTAGAAAATCTGTCAACAGGAAACAAAACCGTTTCGGATGGAAAAGGAATTTTTACTATCCAAGCAAGTGTAGGGACAACATTGAGATTTAGCGTTATCGGGTTTGAACCTTTGGTAAGAGAGATTCAATCAATTGATAATATGGTAGTGGAAATGGAACGTACTTCCGCTGCTTTGGAAGATGTCGTCGTTGTGGGCTATGGTACACAGAAAAAGGAAACAATGACAGGTTCGGTTTCGACGCTGAACAACTCGGATATTGTCAGCACCAAATCCCCGAGCCTGGCACAGGCCATACAGGGTAAAGTCGCGGGGCTGCGGATAAGACAGGAAAACGGTGAGCCGGGCAGTTTTGCCAATAATATCAATGTGAGGGGACTGGGTACTCCTCTGTTTGTCATAGACGGTGTGGTGCGAGATGGAGCAGGTGAATTTCAAAGATTGAACCCTGAGGATATCGAAAGCATATCTTTCTTAAAAGATGCGACGGCAGCTATATTTGGTATGAATTCGGCAAATGGCGCCATCATCGTTACCACCAAGAAAGGCGCTAGGGATAAAACAAGATTTTCGTTCAACCATAACCTCGGTATTTCATCGCCCACAGACATTCCCCGGATGGCGACAGCAGGAGAGTATATGACCTTGCGAAATGAGGCCGAAATCAATGCAGGTAGACCACCTTATATCACAGATGAGGAATTGGCTAAATGGCAGGCCGGCGCTCCGGGATATGAAACGGTGGATTTGTGGGGGGCAATTGCCAATAAGAATGCCATACAAAGCCAAACGAATATCTCATTGAATGGAGGGAATGAACGAGTTACCTTTTTTGGTAGCTTGGGATATGCTAAAGACAACAGTATATTGAAGAAAGATGCCATTACGTATGATAAGTATACTTTTCGGTCGAATGTAACGATGAATTTGACGGATAACTTAACCGGAAGTATAAATATAGGTGGGCGTTTTGATACATCGGATAAGCCCTGGTATGATTTCTTTGAAGCCTTTAAAAGTACCCGAGTAAATCCACCATTTACCAGTATATACGCGAATGATAATCCCAATTACTATAATAATTTCTCGTACGTAGTCAACCCGATGCTGTTGATCGATAAGGATTATTCCGGTTCGCGCGTGAATAAGGACAAGAATTTACAAACACAGTTTCAATTGGAATATCAGGTGCCCTTTGTTGAAGGTTTGAGATTAAAAGGAATGCTTGCTTATGATATGAACCATAATAATAATAAGAGTATCCGAAAAGAATTCGCCACGTATACGTATGACGAGTATACCGGTGAGTATACGGAGATCTTAGCGAATGGTCCGTCATTGGTAGGGAACTCGCGAGATGAGTTTGAGCGCTTGAACATACAGGCGCATGCAAATTATGAAAAGACAATTGCTGAAAGTCATTATTTGACAGGGTTATATGTTTTTGAACGCAGGCAACATGCGTCAACCTGGATGAATGGTGATAGAAAGTTTGATTATTTTTCCATCGGTGAGATAGACAACGGACGGGCATCTGATCAATATGTAAGTGGTTCCTCTGCTAAAGAGGCCTTTTTGTCCCATATCGGTAGGCTAACGTATAGCTATAGGGGTAAATACATGGCCGAAGCAGCCTTTCGTTATGACGGGTCTTATCGTTATGCCCCGGGAAGCCGTTGGGCATTTTTCCCGTCGGCGTCTGCCGCATGGCGATTAAGTGAGGAGAACTTTATTCATGACAATCTTTCGTTTATATCTGATTGGAAGCTGAGAGGGTCGATAGGTCGATCCGGACAAGATGCTGGTAATGCTTTTCAATATTTGCCCTATTACGGTCTCAATAGCGGAGGGTATGTTTTTAATTCCGGCAATTATACGACAGGCGTCTCCACACCTGGATTAATCAATAGTAGTTTGACTTGGGTAACGGTAGATATGATTAACCTGGGGATGGACCTGTCTGTATTGCAAGATAAGCTGTCTGTGGAAATTGATGTCTTTCAGCGCAAGAGGACAGGTATGCTGGCGGACCGATATGGGTCGTTACCCAATACTTTTGGAACCACCTTGCCTCAGGAGAACTTAAACAGCGACAGAACGCGTGGCATAGATTTGACCCTACGCCATCAAAATAGAATCAATGATTTTCATTATAAGGTCGGGGCTAACGTTAGTTTGGCAAGAAGCCAGAATATCTATGTAGAAAGAGGCCCTTTTATCAGTAGCTATGATAGGTGGCGTAATGAATCTGCGTACAGGTGGAATGACTTTGTGTGGGGATATACGATCGATGGAAGATTTACAAGCCTGGATCAGATAAATTCTTATCCCATCCAGAATGGTGATAATGGCAATTCGCGCGAACTGCCCGGCGACTATATTATTAAAGACCTGAACGGTGACGGAATCATCAATGATCAAGATATGGTGCCCATGTTCTGGAATGCTGATCCAAGGGTTCATTTTGGTTTGAACCTTTCGGCAAGCTGGAAAAACTTTGATTTCTATATGCTCTTCCAAGGAGCGGCTTTTTATACTGTCCAGTTTTCAGAAGTCTATGCGGAGATGCTTGCTTTCAGAGGCGGTAATACACCCTATTATTTTTACGACAGATGGCACTTGGCCGATATAAATGACCGGAATGGGGAGTGGATTTCAGGCGAATGGCCTGCTATAAGGATGGTGCAGGATATGGGGTCTTTTTATACCAGAGATTCGGAAATATGGAGAAGAGACGCATCTTTTATCCGGCTGAAATCGGTAGAGCTAGGCTATACCTTCACACAGCCGGCCCTCAAAAAGTTAGGCATTAGCAACCTCCGGGTGTATGCCAACGGGAACAATCTATTGACGATAACAGATGCGTTTGTAAAGCCGTTTGATCCGGAAAAAATCGCAGGTGCGTATAATGCAGGATTGAACTACCCCATCAGTAAGGCTTTTAATTTTGGTTTAACAGTAGATTTTTAAGAAAGATGAAAAGAATGATAATTTATATATCAGCAGTCATTGTACTGGCTTTATCACACAGCTGTTCAAAAATATTGGATATCGAGCCTGTGGATAAAATATCGGCGGACGATCTGTTGTCCAGCGAAGGGGGAATACAAGCACAGATGGCCAATTTTTATGGTCGCTTACCCATAGAAGATTTTACGTATTCGCCCAATAGAGGATTTAATATCGGCGTGGGAAATGATCCGAATAACGTCGGTGCGATGGCCGCCCATTTTTGTGATGAAGCGATCCACCCGGAGTACAACGACTGGGGCGAGGAGTGGTTTAATTATTGGGAAGACGGTTATCGGCTTATCAGGGATATCAATACGCTGTTAGCTTTGATACCCGAGTTGACGAGTGTAAACCAGGCTACGAAAGACAGATTGTTGGCAGAAGGGTATTTTTTGAGGGCATACACTTATTTTGCGCTGGCAAAAAGATACGGTGGTGTCCCCCTTATATCCACACCGCAGCAATTTGACGGTGCCATCGAAGATCTTAAAATTCCTCGCAATACGGAAAAGGAGACATGGGATTTTATATTGGAGGATTGTGATAAGGCGATAGAATTGTTTGGAGAAGTCGAAAATGGCCCGCGCAGAGCCGATAAATGGGTGGCATTGGCATTGAAATCAAGAGCTGCTCTTTTTGCCGCTTCGATAGCCAAATTTTCACATCAGCCCAATGTCTCTTTTTCAGGGCTTGCGGTCGAACAGGGGTTGGTAGGTATTCCAACGACTTATGCCAATGTATATTACCAGGCCTGTATGGATGCCTCGCTGGCGATTATACAGAGCGGGAAGTTTGAGCTTTATCAGCCTACGCCTGCCACGCCAGAGGAAGCAGCCGAAAACTACCGGAGATTTTTCCAGCAGCCGGATATGTTTGTGACCGGTGTTCGTGAGCCTATTTTCATCAAAAGCTATGCTTTGGGGACAATCTTAGCGCATAATTATGATGTTTGGTTTAGCCCTCGCCAGATTATACTGGCACCCAATCTTCATCCAGCACGAATGAATCCGACGCTGGACCTGGTCGACTCTTTCGAAGACTATACCGATGATGGCACAGGACGGGCAAAGCCACTGAACACTAGGTTAGACGGAAATGAGAGCAACTATAATGGTATAAACCTTTCAACCAACTATATCCGTTATCCGCAGGATGAGCCATACAAAATCGCAGAAGGCAGAGATGCTCGGTTAAGGGCGATGATTTTGTTCCCGGGTGAAAACTGGGGTTCGACCAAGATCATTATACAGGGAGGATTGGTAAAGTCAAATGGTTCGGGATATCACTACCGTACACAGGCTTCTGAAATTGGTTTGGACGGCAGGAGATACTATACCTACGGTGCAGCAGAGGGCTCACAGTATTCGGGTTTTGACCCTACACTGGGCAACTATACCCGCAGTGGTTTCTTGTTCAAAAAATTTATGCAGATCGATAATCCGGTAGAGAGAGCATGGAGTAGAAGTACACAAAGTTGGATTGATTTCCGGTATGCAGAGATTTTACTGAACTATGCCGAAGCTGCAGTAGAACATTCGGCGGCCACTGTAGAGCAGTTGGCAGCGGGCAAAGATGCCTTGAACAGCATCCGGAAGCGGGCGGCACACACGGACGAGATACCGCTGACACAGGCCAATATCCGCAAAGAACGTTTTATAGAATTGGCTTTTGAAAATAAAAGAAGATGGGATTTGATACGTTGGCGGACCTTTCATAAAGAATTTGAGAACCGCGTACGTAAAGGGTTAGTGCCTTTTCTGGATCTACGGACGAACCCTGCACAGTACATTTTTGTGCGTGTAAATCCTTTGGGTATTGAGCCTAAATCTTTTGAGTATCAATGGTACTATAAAGAGATCCCAGGTATCGGTTCGAATGGGTTGATACAAAATCCATAACCAGAAATCAAATGGCAAAAAAGAGGGTGAATTTTTAAATGTATAAAATCTAACAAAATGAAAAATAGACTATATATAGCGTGTCTGCTCATCGGTATGGTGTCTTTTGGCTGTGAAAAAGATAATTTTGAGGGGCCTGATAGCACGTTTTACGGACAACTCATCGATAAGAAAACCGGAGAGCCACTGCAACAGGAAATATCCGATGGATCAAGGCTGTACTATATCGAACAGGGTTGGGGCGATAATCCCCAAATACAGAACATGGTCATCAAAAGCGATGGATCCTTTAGAAACGCGATGATGTTCTCCGGCGACTACGAGTTTATATTGAATAGAGGGAACTATGTTCCGCTGGATACCATTGCCGTCGTCTTACGCAAAGGGGATAACCATAGGATTTTTGAGGTGACACCTTACCTACGTGTTATTGAACCGGAAATCATCAAAGAAGGAAGAACGATAGTCGCAAAATTCAGACTGGAGCAAGTGGCTTCTGCTATGGCGTATCGTATTTCCCTATTTGTCCATTCTCATGCCGATGTATCCAATAGGCTAAATATTGTCAACAGGACAATCGAGCTGAACAGATCATTGAATGGTATCGAATCGTTCCAAATTAGCATCAATCTGGATGAATACTCTTCTACCTTACGCGAAGGGGCGAGTTATTATTTTAGAATAGGAGCACAATCACATGCTGGCGAATCTCGATATAACTATGCTGAGTCGGTCCTTATAAAAATATAGATATGCAATTAGCAAGAAGGAATAATAAAACGATCATCAGTTTCACCTCGATTATAAAATTAAACACCATGAAAAAGAATATAAATACAAAATACGTTTTCACTATTGTTATCATGTTTCTGGTGCCTTTGATAGGTACTACCTCTTGTAAAAAGAATACGGATGATCATACGGAAACCCAATACAGGAGCAATGAGGCTCGGCTGCCCAATGTGGAAGAGGTGTCTGGCAAAGCCCTTGTGACGTGGATAGACCCGTATATCCAAGATGTTAGCGGTATTGTCGTGAAAGATCTGCAGACAGGTGAAGAGAAAAGCATTGCTTCTGGTGCGCAAAAGGCTGAATTTGAAATTGTTGACAATAGTTTACTATCGTATAGTTATGAGATTAAGGTGGTACTTGCAGGGGGGCAAATTTCCGATGGAGTGGTCGCCCGGATGTTTAAAAACTGGGCACAGAAAATACATCCACGAATAGACTATAATAGCAATTTGGCACCCCAAAGCGGCATGTTCTTCAAGAATAACCCCGTGCAGACCGTAAAAGTATTCGATTTAAGACAAGACGAAAGTCTTGCCCGCATTTCGGCCGCAGCTATGCAGGGCGTGATTAATCAGCAGTATGCCTATACCTACCTCGTAACACAGCAGCACCATTTAGAGCAACTAGTGGACGCAGGGAGTAGTTACGAGCTACAGACGCCTGATGCTGCTTCAAAGAACAGTGGTTTTGCGACATTATACAACCAGTATAAAGATCAATTCAACTCGTTGGTTGTATTCAACGAAAACCAACAATGGTCGTGGAGTATGGCGCTCATGATTGCGGCACAGCAAAAATGTATCCCAGTCACCGAGTCGATCAAAAACTTTATCGTAGATGAGCTCGGACTTGGTAGCTTGCAAATAATGGATATTCGCAATAATTGGGCAACCAAGGAGGCTGCCTATACCTGGGCTTTGGAAAATCTTGCGGATAACTGCCACGATAAAATGATTTTCTCCGTAGGATTAAGGGGGGACTACCGAAATGCACCCTGGACGATGTATGACTATACTACAGCAAGCAAAGGCTTCTGCTTTTGGTTAGACGAAACCAATCCGGCAGACAGGGCGATTATGGAGCGTATCTTCGATAAGATGCAATATCCGGTGGGTACGTCGGTGTTTGGCTTCGGCATGAATGAAATTGGCGATGACCTGAACAAGATTACCAATACCAATAACGCTGGGTTTGTGGTCAGCGATTATTATGCCAATGGAAGTTATTGGTGTAGCTTTCCTAGCAAATCATTTCAGCAGCGCAAAGGTATCGCATCCGAGGTACAGCCTGATAAGATTTATGTAGCTATTAGTTTGAGTGATGGCGATAACGTTCAGTTCGGTCAAAACTCGTTGTACCGTATTTTCAAGGAGGGAGCACACAGAGGCTCTGTACCTTTAGGTGTTACTTTGGCTGCAGGTTTACAAGAATTAGACCCCAAATTGTTGGAGTTTTATTATAAAAATGCTACAGAAAATGAAGAAATGACTGCGGGTCCCTCCGGCTTCCAGTTTATCTATGGAGACCAGTATGTGCTGAGCGGAAAATATGATGAGTGGCTGAATATGAATAAAAACTGGTTGGCCACAGCTGGTTTCCATACAGCACATCTTTGGCAAACTGCGGATCATAATAATTTCAAGCGATATATGGATCAGAGTGGCGTAGACTTGGTGTTGGATGGTGACGACAGAACATTTACTACGTCCACGATGAGTTATAAATTATCGGGTAACGGTGTGCGTATGAATCAAGGCACACATTGTTGGACGGAGGGAGATGTGTATAGAGATCTAATGTCTGTATCGCCAAGTCCCAGAAGACCGGTTTTCAGACATCTATATTTAATAACGCAATATTACGGTTATGAAAATGATAAAGTTGTACTATACGAAAGACTACTTCGGGAGCTGAAAAAAGCAGAGCAAGACTCGCCGAACACCTTTGAGTTTATGTTGCCAATGGATTTAGCCGCTTCATTGAAAAAGTATATTGAGGACGGTGGTATTTATTAAAAATCAAGTAAAGAGATATGAAAAATCTATTAAGCATCGGGACGTCCTTTCTACTTTTAAACGGACTATTTGTTTTATTTTCTTTCAATTCCTGTAGTAAAGAAAATGATGAAAACGGCATTAAAGTATATGAATATAGGGAACAGATAGGTAAAAAAATAAAAGAGTTGTCAGACTTACTCTCTGCATCGCAGTTTGGGTTTCGAAAGGATATGTATCCCGTAGAAAGTAGGCCATTAGTGGAGGACGCTGTGGATGATTTGAAGAAATTACTGGAAGAAATTAAGACAGGTGCGGTGACTATCAACCAGGTACCGTCCGAGACAGATAATCGTATTGCTCAGGCTAACAGTAAGATGACCCAATTTCTGGACAGCAGACGTATAGCGGATATGATTGTTGCGGCGGAACTTCATGTCAACGGGAAAGAAGGCGGGTATATCGATTTTGGTAATAGCCCGGCATTCTCTGATTTTGATAGTGGTTTTACAGTGGATATGTGGTTTAAATTCGAAGAAATTGGAAATTTTGATTTTCTACTTTCTACATTCATAGATACCGGTCGCGATGATCCCAGGCTTCGTCAAGGCTGGGCCGTGAATTACTATGGTGAAGGGGGAGCAAGTAATCTTCGGATGACATATACCCTGGGAACCCTGGATCTGTACGAGCCATGGGTAAGATTTACCGAAGCTAAGAAATGGGTGCATATTGCTTATGTATGGAATCCTTTGAAAGAAAATGATGGGTCGGGCAATCCAAGGACATTCAAGATGTATCTGGACGGAGAGCTTGTTAAAGAAGAGGATTGGCACCAGATAGACTACAACCCCAATGTCCAAAATACATCGATGATAGGATTTAACCATACCAATTTTGACGGTTCGATTTCTTCGGAGGGTAAAGGAACAAACGGCTATATGAAAAATATGCATATCTGGAATTCGGTAAAATCACAGAGGGATATACATGCGATTATGGAGACGCCGGAAACGGTTGTCGGTACGGAAACAGATTTGGTCTGCGGTTGGAATTTCACGCAAATAGCAGACGACAATAATAATATTCCGGATATTACTGGAAAGTATACGGCGAAATTGGTAGGTAATTTTCAATGGAAACCATTGTAGTAATAGAACGAAAGTAATCATAAATAACGGATCATAAGAATGAAAAATATATTTTCTATCAAAGGTAAAATTTCGATGTTTGTACTGTGGTTTTTTTATTTTTCTGTATTGTCTATTTCTTGTTCCAAGGAAGAGGACGACACGCCCTCTTTGCCAGAAACAAACCTAACAGAAATCTTTACACAGCGGCTCCATGACCAAATCCAAACTTTACAAACGTTGTTGGACAATGCGGTATTTGGCAATAAACAAGGTAATTATCCTCCGGCGAGCCGATTGGCCTTGACAGATCGGGTAGCTTATCTGGAAGAAGTGTCGGAGAAGCTCAATAGGGGGGAGAGGAAACTGTCTCGAAGTGACATGGACAATATTATCTTGGAAACCAGTCGCATCGTGAATCGTTTTGAATCTTCTGCACTGACAGAAGATTTTGTTTCTGTTTCTGCAGAGCTCCATGTCAACGGGAAAGCCGGAGGCTATATTGATTTTGGTGCAAGTCCGGAATTTTCAAATTTCGACAATGGATTTACGGTTGAGTTTTGGGTGAAGTTTGAAGACTTAGGCAACTTTGATTATATTTTGTCAACTTTCTTGGATAACCAGAATGAAAATGACCGCTATCGGTACGGATGGGCGGTGAATTATTACGGTGAAGGAAATAACCGGCTGATGCGAATGAGCTATGTGATGGGTAAAGACGGTTTGTTCGAGCCAGGAATGCAAAATTTTAATAGAAAGAACGAATGGATACATTTAGCTTATGTATGGAACCCGTCCAAAATTTCGGATGGTTCAGCAAATCCGCAGCATTTTAAGATGTATCTTAACGGACAACTCGTCAAAGAGGAAGATGTCTCCAGAACAGATTATACGCCGAACACAAAAGCCACATCCATGGTTGGTTTTAACTTTACGAATTTTGATGGCTCTATCTCGACCGAAGGCAAAGGAACCAACGGTTACATGAAACACCTTCATATCTGGAACTCGGTAAAATCACCAGCACAACTGCAAACAATCATGAATACACCGGAAACAGTCACCGGTAATGAAAGTGATTTGGTGTGTGGATGGAAATTGACGGAAACCGTATTTGACGAAACCAGTATAGCAGATATGACGGGCAGATACACGGCAAGATTGGTAGGAAGTTATAATTGGGTGAAGTAAAACATACAAAAAATTGATGAAGATGCAGAATAAAAGTGGACAGCGTATGTCATGGACATTAAAGTATATTGGGCCTCTTTTAATGGTATGCTGTTGTGTTTTGTCGGCATGTTCCCAAAAAAAGGTAAGCCATGTAGATTATGTAAACCTTTATATGGGAAATGTCAGTCATTTATTGGTACCTACTTATCCCACAATACATTTGCCCAATAGCATGTTGCGGGTGTATCCGCAGCGTGAAGATTATACCGGTGATAGGCTCCACGGGCTTCCGTTAATCGTGACGAGCCATCGAGGACGTTCTGCCTTTAATTTAAGTCCCTATTCGGTTAAGAATAACAGCACCAGTCCGGTTTTTTCCTATGCGTATGACCATGAAAAACTAAAACCTTATTCTTATTCCGTTTATTTGGAAGATTATAAGATAGGGGTAGACTATGGTGTAGCCGAGCAGTCTGCTCTATACCGGTTTGATTTTGAGGGACAAGGTGATGCCCTTCTGCGATTGAATGCGGTAGACGGCACTGTATTGTGGGATGGTGAGGGGATCGCCGCTAAGCAACCAATAGGTAACAATACTTGGGTGTATCTCTATGCTATCTCTGATGTCAGCCCTGTCGGAATCCATGTACTCAGCGATAATGCCTGGATTGCAGCTGATGAAGCTTCTGACCATCATACCTGTATAGATTTGGCCTTTGCACCTTCGCTGAAGCAGGTTCACCTCAAATACGGTATTTCGTTTATCAGCACCGATCAGGCCAAAGCCAATGTGTTAAGAGAAATCGAGGGCTTTGACTTGACAGCAGTGCAATCTGCCGGCAGGCAGAAGTGGAACGATGCCTTGTCTAAAATAACCGTAGAGTCGGAAAACCACAACGACAAAGTAGTGTTCTATACGTCGTTGTACCGTACTTATGAGCGTCCTGTGAATATATCGGAAGATGGACGATATTTTTCGGCATTTGACTGGCAAGTCCATGTCGATAATGGCATTCCTTTCTACACGGATGACTGGATCTGGGATTCTTATCGTGCGCACCACCCCTTAAATGTACTTATCGACCCTGAAAAAGAAGAGCATATCCTCCATTCTTTTATCCGGATGTCCCAGCAGATGGAAAATTTTTGGCTGCCTACTTTTCCGGAAATCAACGGAGATAGCCGCAGGATGAATTCCAACCATGGTGTAGCAACTATTTTGGATGCTTACCGGAAAGGCATTAACGGGTTTGATCTCAAGGCTGCTTATCAAGCTGCTAAAGGGGCAATTACAGAAAAAACCCTTGCACCTTGGTCGGGAAAACCGACAGGTGAACTGGATAGGTTTTTTCAGGAGTATGGGTATATTCCGGCACTGTACGAGGACGAAGAAGAAACTTTTCCGGAAGTAGATCGCTTTGAAAGACGCCAGCCGGTCGCTGTTACCCTGGGTACATCGTACGACTTATGGTGCCTGGCAGAGATCGCCAGAATTTTAGGTTATGAAGAGGATTACAAGAAATTCTCGGAGCAATCCTTAAATTATAGGACCCTGTTTAACCCGGAGACCAAGTTTTTTCATCCCAAGGACAATAAAGGTAATTTTATTGAACCATTTGATTATGTATTCTCAGGAGGACAAGGGGCTAGGGGGTATTACGGCGAAAACAATGCTTGGATATACCGTTGGGACGTACAGCATAATATCCCGGATTTGATTAACCTGATGGGAGGAAACGAAGCTTTTGTTCATAGTCTGGACGATATGTTCAATCAACCGCTGGGAAGATCCAAGTTCGAATTTTATGCACAGCTGCCTGACCATACCGGTAATGTAGGGCAGTTTTCCATGGCCAATGAGCCATCATTGCATATACCGTATCTGTATAATTATGCCGGCGTTCCATGGAAAACCCAGAAAAGAGTGAAGACTTTGGTGAGGCAATGGTTTAGAAACGACCTAATGGGCATACCCGGCGATGAGGACGGTGGAGGAATGTCTTCCTTTGTCGTCTTTTCGCAGTTAGGTTTTTACCCTGTGACACCTGGAAAACCGGTTTATAGCATCGGTACACCTTTCTTCGATAAGGTAGCGGTAACATTAAATAATGGAAAACAACTTGTCGTAAAAGCGTTGGATCTATCGGATGACAACAAATATATACAATCCGCTACTTGGAATGGTCGCCCTTTACTTACGCCTGAAATCATGCACAGCCAAGTTATGGAGGGAGGTGTACTGGAATTTCAAATGGGAAGCAGACCAGGGAAAATTTGGACAGAAAAAGATTTGAATAACTAATACTTACTACTAATATGTATGAAATACAAAATCAAATATGCTTTGGGTGCCGATATCGGAGGCTCACCAATTACGGCTACACAAAAATCCCTCGACCTGTCGGGTTTAAATGTCACGTCTATCGGGCTAACGCTTCCCGGATCCTTTGAATACGATAAATTTTAGTTTTATTAAAAACAGCCATAAGAATACGCTGGATACAGGAGGTCTAGTTATCTATGTCCGGACATTCATGATTACGAAACGAATTTTAAATACAGAGTAAAATATAACGATATATGATGACAGTAATGCGAAAATATCTTTACAGTATCAGCTTGGCCATTTCCCTGCTTTTCCTTGCGCCAGCATTCATTTGTGCGCAAATGGTTGATAAAGTTCATAATCCCATAGACTACGTAAATCCGTTAATGGGAACAGATAATAAAAGAGAACTTTCAAATGGCAATGTTTATCCGGCTATAGCTTTACCTTGGGGCATGAACTTCTGGTCGCCCCAAACCGGAAAAATGGGCGATCCTTGGTTCTATACGTACAATTCGGATAGGATAAGAGGTTTTAAACAGACACACCAGCCCAGCCCCTGGATTTCAGATTACGGACAGTTTGCTATCATGCCGACGACAGGCCGACCTATATTTAACGATGAGGATAGGGCAAGTTGGTTCTCCCATAAAGCGGAAATCGTAAAGCCACACTATTATAGTGTTTATCTGGCGGATCATGATGTGACTACCGAGATAACGCCGACCGAAAGAGCGGCTTTCTTTCGGATCACTTTTCCGGAGGCAGACCAGGCAAATGTGGTTATCGATGCTTTTGATGAGGGTTCATATATCAAAATCATTCCTTCGGAAAATAAAGTTATCGGGTACAACACCAAGAATGCGGGAGGTGTGCCGGATAATTTTAAGAATTATTTTGTGCTGGAGTTTGACCGGCCCTTCAAGGAAACGTACGTCTACAATTCCGGCGACATTGTCTATGTCCTGGAGTATGAGGGGGACCATGCAGGTGCGATTGTTCAGTTCGATACGGAAAAAGGGGAACAGGTACATGTAAAAGTAGCATCATCTTTTATCAGTTTGGAGCAGGCGGAACAAAACCTGAAAGAAATAGGGAGCCGGAGCTTTGAAGAGGTCAGGCAAAGTGCCGGGGAGATCTGGGATAAAGAGTTGTCCTGTATTCAAGTGGAAGGGGGAGAGGTCGACCAATTGACTACTTTCTATTCCTGCCTGTACCGTTCTATGCTTTTCCCAAGAAAGTTCTATGAAATAGACAAGACGGGTAATATCGTCCATTATAGTCCGTACAACGGACAGGTATTGCCCGGTTATATGTTTACCGATAACGGTTTCTGGGATACTTTTAGAGCACAGTCACCGTTGCTGACCCTTATAAATCCGGAACTCAACGGGCAGGTGATGGAAGGGCTTGTGAATGCCTATAAGGAGAGTGGATGGCTACCGGAATGGGCAAGTCCGGGGCATAGAGACTGCATGATAGGATCAAATTCAGCATCTATTGTTGCAGACGCGTATTTAAAGGGGATAAGAGGCTACGATATTAATCTTCTTTATGAAGCTATGCTTAAAAATGCCGAGCATGAAGGGCCGTTGTCATCTGTCGGGCGTAAAGGAGTCAAGTATTACAACGAGCTTGGTTATGTGCCTTATGATGTGGGGATCAACGAAAATGCCGCCCGTACATTGGAGTACGCATACGCTGATTTTACACTCTATCAGCTTGCAAAGGCATTGAAAAGACCTCAAAAAGAGATTGATCTGTTTGCAAAAAGAAGCCAGAACTATAGAAACCTATTCGATCCTTCCACCACGCTGATGCGTGGGAAGAACCAAGACGGGCAATTCCAATCGCCTTTCAACCCGTTTAAATGGGGTGATGCGTTTACCGAAGGCAACAGCTGGCATTATACCTGGTCGGTGTTCCAGGATGTACAGGGGCTGATCGATCTGATGGGCGGGAAGGAGAAGTTCAATGCGAAGTTGGATGCTGTTTTTTCTACACCGCCGGTATTTGACGAAAGCTATTACGGTACGATTATCCATGAGATCCGCGAGATGCAGATAGCCAATATGGGGCAATATGCGCATGGCAACCAGCCAATACAGCACATGATCTATCTTTACAACTACAGCGGGCAGCCGTGGAAAGCACAGTACTGGCTGCGTGAGCTGATGGACAGACTCTACAGGCCCACTCCTGACGGGTATTGCGGAGATGAAGACAATGGCCAGACATCGGCCTGGTATGTCTTTACAGCACTGGGCTTCTACCCGGTCACTCCCGGAACGGATCAATATGTCATAGGTTCTCCGCTGTTCAAAAAGGCAACGATTACCTTGGAGAACGGACAGAAAATCGTTATTGATGCGGCAGACAACGGTAAAGACAAGCGCTATGTAACCGATGTGACATTCAACGGCCAGCCTTATTGTAGAACCTGGCTTAGCCACCGCGAGTTGATCCAAGGGGCAACGCTGAATTTTAATATGTCATCAACGCCGAATAAATCGGTTACAGATCTTGAAGTACCCTATTCTTATAGCAAATAAAGCAGGCATATAAACAAAGTGTATGCTTGAAAGAGGGTCTGGATTTTTATTCTTCTCTAATGCTGTGCAAATATATAAGTTCGACAAAAAAGTGTTTTTATGCTGAACTTATATCAGCGAGTAAACTCTACATGATAACCATTGAGAGGCTAAGCCTAAAGGACACATTGGGAGTATGTAGTCTTTATTATGCGCTGGCTGCTCTTCCGGAATAGAAAAAGCGCCACTATTCGGAATAGAGGCGCTTTTCTTATGGAGCGAAAGACGAGATTCGAACTCGCGACCCCAACCTTGGCAAGGTTGTGCTCTACCAACTGAGCTACTTTCGCTGATGGTGGTACAAAGATAGTGATTCGGAATATATCTGTCAATAGCTTTTATCGAATTTTATCCACGCAATTAATTCCGTCGATTGCTGCCGACACAATTCCGCCAGCATAACCTGCTCCCTCCCCACAAGGGTAAAGACCAACAATTTCCGGATGTTGCAATGTTTCTTTATCACGGGGAATCCGGATGGGAGAAGATGTGCGGGATTCAACACCGACCAAAATAGCCTCATTGGTGTAATACCCTTTCATTTTTTTTCCAAAAAGAGGCAGTGCTCCACGTAGTGCCTGATGCACAAACGACGGTAGTACGTCATGGAGATCAGCACTTTTCGTACCAGGCTTGTAGGAATTTTCCGGTAGTGTGGTAGATACTTTCTGCTGGACAAAATCCACCATGCGTTGTGCAGGAGCAACCAAATGGCCTCCCCCGATGCGAAATGCCTGCTGTTCCACTTCTTGTTGAAATCGCAACAATGCAAATGGATCAGATAACGCATTCGGCACATCTTCCAAGTTAATTTGAATGACGGTTCCCGAATTGGCGTGCGGATTATTCCGTTTGGAAGGCGACCAACCATTAACCACTATTTCGCGATCTTCCGTAGCACACGGAGCAATAATTCCACCCGGACACATACAAAACGAAAACACACCACGCTTATTGACCTGCTCTACCAGACTATAGTAAGCGGGTGGGAGGTTCTCGGGGCGCGTTGTACAATGATATTGTACCTGATCGATGATTTCCTGAGGGTGCTCTATTCGAACCCCTAATGCAAAAGGTTTCGCTTCTACCAACCAACCTTTCCGTTGGAAAAGGTGAAAGATGTCACGAGCGGAGTGTCCTGTAGCGACGATGATATGATTGGATTTTAGGATTTCTCCAGTAGACGTACGAACAGCCTTTACCTTGCCGAAATCGGCAAGAATATCATCTACCCGGCAATCGAACATGATCTCACCACCAAATTCCAAGATGGTGTTTCGCATATCTTCAATGATGTGGGGGAGTTTGTTTGTGCCAATATGGGGTCGGGCGTCTACCAGAATGTCTTCCGGCGCACCATGTTGTACAAAAATACGCAGCACTTTGTCCACATCGCCGCGTTTATTGGAACGCGTATACAATTTGCCGTCCGAATATGTGCCTGCTCCACCTTCGCCAAAGCAATAGTTCGACTCGGGGTTCACGAAACCTTCCCGGTTTATTTTAGCGAGATCGCGTCGCCTTTCCTTTACCGGCTTTCCACGTTCTATAACGATGGGTTTAAGTCCGCGTTCCAAACATCGGTATGCGGCAAACAGGCCGGCAGGTCCTGCTCCGATAATAATGACTGGCGGAGCATCATGCACCTGTTTGATGGATGAGGTGAATATTGCTGGAAGATAAGGTTCATCTATATAGAAAAGAACCCGAAGACGATACAAAACGTGTCTGCCACGGGCATCGATAGACCGTTTACGGACGTAATGTCCCTGTATACGAGATCGTTCTACCTTTAGCTGTTCCGAACCGAGTAATATAAGATGCTCGGAATCGTGGATATGCTCCGGTGATACGGCGATTTCAATTTCTTTCTGCATAGTTGTTGGCTGGGTTTTTATCCCAAAACACTACAAAGGTAGGTTCTTTTCTTTTTTCCTTGACGAAAAAAGAAACAAAAAAGTCAAGGCTTGCAAGGTTCCGCTACCTTTACTTGCCTATTCCTAAACAGAAAGGAACTCGCTGACGCTCGGACAACTTTCTGTTTTTAACGGAATAGTCTGCGTAAAGCTGGCCGCGGAACAATGCTAGGCCGTTTTAACCCGCCTAACCGCGAAGCATTATTGATCGCTTTTGTTTACGCATTTTGCATCACCCCTCCTTAACTCTAAAAGGTCACATCCAAATGTTTTACAACTGCACAAACTTATTTCTGCACTATCCCATATGTAAAACATTTGAAGTGACGAGTTTTATGGATAAGTGTTTATTTTGGTATCCATGAGCTCACTTTGTTCGGTTTTGGTTCTTTTTTTGGGGAAAAAAGAACGATAATTAGTATTTTTATAAAAATTTGAATAATATTTTACAGATGAAAAGATTAGTTATTGCAATCGTAGGTTTGTTTACGGCGCTGTCATTCAGCTCTTGTGGATATAACACCATGGTCTCCAAAGATGAGAATGTAAAAGGGAAATGGGCACAAGTAGAAAATGCCTATCAACGTCGTGCAGACTTGATTCCGAATTTGGTCGCAACGGTAAAAGGTGCTGCTGAACACGAAGAAGGTACGTTGACGGCGGTTGTAGAAGCACGGGCCAAAGCTACATCCGTAACCGTTGATCCTTCTAATCTATCGGAGGAGGCTATTGCCAACTACCAACAAACGCAGGACGCCTTGTCGCAGTCCATCGGAAGATTGTTAGTGAGTGTGGAAGCTTATCCGGATTTGAAGGCGAATTCGAATTTTCAAGAATTGCAAGTACAGTTAGAGGGAACAGAAAACCGTATTTCTGTAGAACGCCGTTCCTACAATGAAGCTGTTCAAGATTATAACACCACGGTACGGAGCTTTCCAAATAATATTATGGCCGGCATTTTCGGCTTTAAACCGAAAGGAACGTTTCAAGCCGCCGAAGGGTCCGATAAGGCACCTACGGTAGAATTTTAGCGTTTGATATGGACATATTTTCATCAGAAGAACAAGACCGCATTGTTCACGCAATCAGTGTGGCGGAAGCCAAAACTTCGGGCGAGATTCGGCTGGTAATCGATAAAAGATTAAGAGCGACTTCTGCGATGGATGCGGCTGTTTCCTATTTCGAGGAGCTGGAAATGCATAAAACAGGTCTCCGTAATGGTGTCCTTATTTATATGGCCATCGATGACCATGAATTTGCCATTATAGGCGACCGAGGTCTAGATACCAAGGTAGAAGCTAATTTTTGGGACGAAACCAAAGAACTGATGGTTTCCTTTTTTCGCCGCAATGATATAGTGCAAGGACTAATTGAAGGGATACACGATGTAGGAGAACAGTTGCAGAAATATTTTCCGCGTGGTGTTGATGATGTAAATGAACTTCCGAATGATATCCATTTTGGAACAAATTAAAAGCCCAATGCGAGTATATATGTTGATTAAACCGACCATGAAATGGATTGGAGTAATGTTTTTTGTGTTATGGAGTTCGATTTTTTCGCTTTATGCACAAAATTTACCGGAAGCGCCGAACCATTTGGTTACCGATTATACGGGGACGTTGACTGGCACGGAAGTTCAGGCATTGGAACGAAAACTACTCGCATTCGAGGACTCTACATCAACGCAGATTGCTGTCGTTGTGATGAGGTCAACAGATGGCTATGATATTGCCGACTATGCCGTTCGGTTAGGGCAAAAATGGGGCGTCGGTGGAAAGAAATACAACAATGGCGTACTTTTGTTAGCGGCCCTGGACGACCGTGCGGTCACTATTCAAACAGGTTACGGCATGGAAGGCGTGCTCCCGGATATTATAGCCCATCGGATTATCCAAAACGAAATACGGCCTAATTTTAGTCTGCAGAACTATTATCAAGGACTTGATGCGGCGACAGATGCCATTATAGCTTATACAAAAGGAGAATACAAAGCAGACCCTCGAGAGCGAAGAGAAGATGGAGGAGGTGTTCCTGTTATCTTGATTGTCATTATAGCGATCGTGATCATCAGCTTGTTTTCGAAAGGCGGTGGTGGTAAGGGCGGACGTGGTGGACGCGTGATGACCGGTAGAGGAGCTTCTGATATTTTCTGGTGGACACTCCTTAGTGGTATGGGAAGAAGTGGCGGCGGTGGTGGCGGTTTCGGAGGAAGTGGTGGCTTCGGTGGAGGAGGAGGTTTCGGCGGGTTTGGCGGCGGCGGCTTTGGTGGTGGCGGCGCTAGTGGACGTTGGTAACAATTCTTATATGTTGTAACAAATTGTTGTCTATGCACGTTATCATAGTATGAGAAAAGGATTATTGATGCTTTTAGGCGTGCTCCCCCTAATGGTGTTTGCGCAGGAAGATTTTACATTAAAAGGGAAAGTGAAGGGACTTCCCGAAGGAGCAAAAGTTTTTATTCAATACCGAGATAAGGGACAAACGGTTTTAGACTCCACCGTTGTTAAAAAGAATAAATTCAAGTATCATGGATCGGTATCACAACCTACTGCTGCCAGGCTAATTTTAGCCGATGCTGGCAAAAGCATGTCCACATTGCAGAAAAGTAAAGAGAAGCCAACGGAGAATTCCGTTTTTTTAGCCCAAGGCGTTGTCAAATTTGAGGGTAAGGATTTTTTAACCGCCAGAGGAAAAGGAAATACCATTAATAACGTTTACACCAAATATAGAAAGCTGGCAGAGGAAATATATGCGAATTTTACCGCTTTAGAAGCTGAATACGATGCTGCGCCAGATGAACAAAAGCGAGATGAGGCTTTTCTCCAAGAATTGGATACAAAAGCGGAAATGCTTTATAAAAAGCAACATACTCTTGACGAAGAATTTGTAAAAGCTCATCCCAATAACTATATATCGTTGTCGATTTTGGATGAAATCGCGTCTACAGAAAATTTAATCAGTTTGGTAAAGCCGGAATATGAACGCATGTCAAACAGTTTAAAGGCAACTGATTTAGGAAAGCGACTGGAGAAAAAGATAGCGAGCATGGAAAAGTTTGCTGTTGGAGCAGTTGCGCCCGATTTTACATTGCCCGATACCGTCGGTAATGAACTTTCTCTTTCTTCGTTACGTGGTAAATATGTATTGGTTGACTTCTGGGCGAGTTGGTGTGGTCCCTGCCGGTATGAAAACCCAACGGTGGTTGCCGCTTTTGACAAATTTAAAGATAAAGATTTTACGGTTTTGGGCGTATCGCTTGATCGTCCCGGAAGGAAAGCGGATTGGTTAAGGGCCATAAACGAGGATAACCTTGGGCAATGGGCGAATGTATCCGATCTACAATATTTCAATTCACCTGTTGTGGAGCTGTATGCTGTCAGGAGTATTCCGCAGAACTATTTAATTGATCCAGAAGGAAAAATTGTGGCTTCGAATCTAAGAGGGCCTGCGTTGGAGCAAAAGCTACAGGAGATATTAAATTAGCTTTCGAAAAATAAATATAAACATAGGGGCTGTCCATAAGGATGCAGCCCCTATTATTTTTTTATCGCCAGGCTTTATATTGATTGATTAAGCCATTAGTAGAGACATCGTGTGCATGTACCGGTTCATCGTTTTCCAATTCAGGAAGAATCTTATTCGCCAGTTGTTTGCCGAGCTCCACGCCCCATTGGTCGAAGCTGAATATATTCCAGATAACGCCCTGAACAAATATTTTATGCTCATACAAGGCGATCAAACAGCCTAAAGTGTACGGTGTGATTTTCTTCAGCAGGAAGGAGTTGGTCGGACGGTTGCCTTCAAATACCTTGAAATTTTTCAAGGCCGCAATTTCTGCTTCCGTTTTTCCAGCTTTCTGCAGCTCACCGACTACCTCTTCTTCTGTCTTTCCGTTCATGAGGGCCTCTGTCTGTGCGAAAAAGTTAGATAGCAGTAATTGATGGTGATTGCCGAGGGGGTTATGAGAAACCGCAGGCGCGATAAAATCACAAGGAATTAATTTAGTGCCTTGATGGATGAGCTGATAAAACGCATGTTGTCCGTTCGTGCCCGGCTCACCCCAGATAATCGGCCCTGTTTGGTAGTCCACCCGATTACCGTTTCTATCGACATACTTACCATTACTTTCCATATCGCCCTGTTGGAAATAGGCCGCAAAGCGGTGCATATATTGATCATACGGTAAAATGGCATGGCTCTCTGCATCAAAGAAATTGTTGTACCACACACCCAATAAAGCGAGTATGACCGGAATATTCTGTTCAAATTCTGTTTCTTTAAAGTGTATATCCGCAGCATAGGCACCTTCCAGCAGTTGCTCAAAATTATCATAGCCAATACCCAAGGCGATGGACAGTCCGATTGCGGACCATAGCGAATAGCGACCACCTACCCAATCCCAAAATTCAAACATATTCTTGGTGTCGATACCAAAAGCAGCTACGCCCTTCTCGTTGGTGCTTAGCGCAGCAAAGTGTTTGGCTACATCGGCTTCTTTAGCACCCGCTTTCAAAAACCAATCTTTTGCAGATTGGGCATTTGCCATCGTTTCTTGAGTGGTAAACGTTTTGGAAGCGATAAGGAATAAGGTCGTTTCCGGGTTTAATCCTTTTAATGTTTCCGCGATATGCGTACCGTCGACATTGGATACAAAGTGCATATTTAGCCGTGTTTTGTAAGCTTTTAACGCTTCGGTTACCATCACTGGTCCCAAATCGGAACCCCCGATGCCAATATTCACGACATCTGTTATTTCCTGGCCTGTATAACCTTTCCATTCCCCTGAAAGAATCCTGTTGGTGAAATCTTTCATTTGCGCCTGTACGCCCCTTACTTTAGGCATCACATCTTCGCCGTAGACGATAATAGGGTCGCTAGACTGGTTGCGTAATGCGGTATGCAACACCTGTCGTCCTTCGGTCTGGTTAATTTTTTCGCCGGCAAACATCGCATTGATCGCGTCGTCCAGTTGGCATTCTTTCGCAAGCTGTATCAGCAGTGCCAAGGTCTCATCATCTATCCTATTCTTTGAAAAATCTAATAGAATATCCCCCAAGTTTAAAGAGAATTTCTCGAAGCGCTGTGGATCCCCGGCGAATAACTGCTTTAACGATTTCTCATTAATTGAGATATAATGATCTGCCAGGTATTTGTAAGCCTGTGTGGTCGTAAAATCTACGTTTGGAAACATATACGTATTCGTTTATTTGTTAATAAACCAAAGATAGTTTTTTTTGTCTTCTTTTCTGAATTAGGATTCATGAAGGTTTTATTTTACTTTTGAGCATGACCAAAGAACAAATACAAGACTTGAGGGATAGAGTAGGCTCCCTGAGGAGGCATCTTTGACATCGATGCACGAAAATCAGAGATAACAGAAAAGACAGCAATCACCTTACAGCCTGATTTTTGGGATAATCCCAAAGCGGCGGAAAAGGTCATGCACGAGATTAAGAATATAAAGCTATGGACCGAGCATTTCGATGCCGTGTCGGCCGTAGTCGATGATGTTGGCGTGATGTATGAATTTTTTCAGTCTGGTGATGCGAGCGAACAAGATGTGAATGAGCAATATGAGCTCGCGTTGGAGCAAGTAGCGGAGTTAGAATTTAAAAATATGCTCAGCTCCGAAGAAGATCAGCTTGACGCTATTTTACAGATTACAGCCGGAGCTGGTGGTACCGAATCTTGCGATTGGGCCGCTATGTTGATGCGTATGTATATCATGTGGGGCGAGAAACACGGGTGCAAAGTCGTGGAACAGGATTATCAGGAAGGCGATGTCGCCGGGATTAAAACCGTAACACTGCAATTTTCAGGAAACTTTGCCTATGGCTATCTGAAGGGGGAAAATGGTGTCCATCGCTTGGTTCGGATCTCCCCATTTGATTCCAATGCGAAACGGCATACATCCTTTGCTTCCGTATATGTTTATCCCCTGGTGGATGATAATATTGAAATAGAGATAAAGGATGGCGACATCGAATGGGACACGTTTCGTGCCGGTGGTGCCGGAGGTCAAAACGTAAATAAAGTGGAGACGGCTGTTCGCTTACACCACAAACCGACAGGTATCATCATTAAGAACCAGGAATCGCGTTCACAACTTCAGAATAAGGAAAATGCATTGCGTTTATTGAAATCCCAGCTTTATGAGATCGAGATGCGTAAGCGCCAGGAAGCAACAGCCGCTATCGAAGGTTCTAAGAAAAAGATAGAATGGGGATCGCAGATCCGAAATTACGTATTGCATCCATATAAATTGATAAAGGATCTACGCACAAATGTAGAAACCTCCAATACCCAAGCGGTGTTAGATGGTGATCTCGACGTGTTTTTGAAAGCGTATTTAATGGAATTCTAAAAGGGGCGTCTATTTAGACGCCTTCTTTTTTAAAATGCATTTTTCCACATCATGCTCTCTACCGGGCGGATGGTTTTATGGTTGTATTTAGCGTTTCCTTTGGTGTTATACAAGGTTTCGATATCGCCATCGACAACAAAATAAATAAGCTGCCCTACCGGCATGCCGGCATAGACCCGGACGGGCTGTGCTACGGATATTTCCAGTGTCCATGTATTGCAAAACCCCACGTCCCCTTTACCGGCCGTCGCGTGGATGTCAATTCCCAAACGTCCTGTGCTGGATTTCCCTTCCAGAAAAGGAACGTGTCCGTGTGTCTCGGTGTACTCTAGTGTCACTCCTAAATAAAGTTTGCCCGGCTGTAGAATAAATCCTTCTTCCGGTATTTCGAAATGTGCAATTTCGTTATGCTTTTTAGCATCGAGTACATCGTCTTTATAGGTGGCCAGATACTTGCCCAGGTGAACATCGTATGAGTTTGTCCCCAGGCATCTTCTGTCAAAAGGTTCGATCACGATGGAGCCCTTATCTATTTCTTCTAGAATTCTTTTATCTGATAATATCATGGTTTTGTTATTACATCTTCAATCCAATCTCCCGCAGACGTTCATCCAAATATTGTCCCGCGGTGTAATCCTGATAAGCCTTTGGATAAGCATCAGAAATGCAAGATTCCAAACACGTTAGGCTCATGGAAGCCTTTGGATGCAGGAAGAACGGCACCGAATAACGGGAGGTCTTCATCAGTTCTCGTGGTGGATTTACCACACGATGGGTGGTAGACTTGAGTTTATTGTTCGTTAGCCGTTGCAACATATCGCCCACATTGACGACGATATCTTCTCCTTTCGCTTTGATCGGAAACCATGCCCCATCTTTGGTCCACACTTCCAGGCCATCTGCACTGGCTCCGATCAGTAAGGTGATTAAATTAATGTCCTCATGGGCGCCGGCACGAACGGCATCAGCAGGGATCGTGTCTGGATTTTCGATCGGGAAATAGTGGATCGCCCGCAGAATAGAGTTGCCGTTGATGACAAATTTTTCGAAATAATCTTCTTCCAAATCTAAATACGAGGCGATGGCTTTCAGCAAGGCACGTCCGGCATCTTCCAATTTTTTGTACACCTCGCCTGTCACCTCGTTGAATCGAGGCAATTCTTCCACGATGATGTTATCTGGAAAATCCGTTTTCGAGTAATCTTCGCCTACGATGGTTTGTCCGCGTTGCCAAAACTCCTTTAAGTCCGGCGTATGTGCATCTTTTGCTTTCTCTTTTCCTTTGGAGGTATATCCCCGTTGTCCGGCTAACTCCGGAAATTCATATTTCTGTTTGACTGCTTCCGGGAGCTCAAAAAAAGCATTTACAACGGCATAAAGTTCATCGATAAGTTCTTGGCTCAACCCATGGTTGGCGATGGTTACGAATCCCGTTTCGTTAAATGCCTTTCCTATATCTTGTACAAATTGTCTTTGTTCTTCCGCACTACCCTGCGTATATTGAAGCAAATCCAACCGGGGAATGTTTATTAATGCCATCGCTTTTTTCTGTAAAGATAAGAAAATTATACCTTTGCTATACAGAAATGACTGTTTTGAACCGATACTTATTTTGACAGGTCATGACGAATATGATAAAAAGAAGAAAACAATTTTATGTGGAGTCCGGGCTGACAGAAACGGTTGACATTCCGGTGCGCTTTAGCGAAGTAGATTCTCTAGGTATCGTATGGCATGGGCATTATATCCTCTACTTTGAGCAAGGGAGAGAAGCTTTTGGAAAAAGTTACGGTATCGATTACAGGACCGTACAAAAAGCCGGGTATACCACGCCTATTGTGAAATCAACCTGTACACATAAGTTGCCCCTGCGATATGGGGATACGGCACGTATTGTGACCTCTTATCTAGATACCCCTGCGGCCAAAATGATCTTTCGGTTTAAAGTCTATAACAGTAAAGAACAGTTGGTTTGTGAAGGGGAAACCATTCAGGTTTTCTTGGATAAAGGCGATAATCTGGTGTTAAACGTTCCCGATTTTATCTTGGATTGGAAAAGAAAGGTGGGGTTGTTGTCATGATGTTTGATCCGATATATATACACGGAAAGAACTTTGTCACGCCGTTGGGTGCCACGCCGTATTTTGCTGCCGAGCCTTCTGTGATTAGTTGGTTGTCACATTGGCCCGAGCTGTTGATGGGAAAGAACAGTATTTTCATGAATGATGTCGGCCGGGATACGCTGATACATGCTTCGAAATTTGATGTGGATGAGACGCAGTACTTGTTGCCACTTCCGGAAGACAGTACCTTATTGGAACAACTGTTGTATAATGCGGCGAAACCGGTTGTTGATGAACATGTGCCCTCTGCCCGGACGGCGCTGGTGTTGGCGACGACGAAAGGAAATGTTTCTTTTTTGCGGGAGGGGAGAACAGCAGATGCGCAGCTGCCGGTATTGGCGAAAAAAATGGCGAAGATATTGGGCATCCAAACCGAACCTATTATTGTGTCGCAGGCCTGTGTATCCGGTTTGTTGGCTTTATCGGTTGCCAAGCGGCTGATCCAGATGGGGCAGTACGACGATGCGGTGGTGCTCGCCGGAGATACCATCAGCGAATTTGTTTTAGCTGGTTTCGAAGCATTCCAAGCGGTGAGTCGGGACCCGTGCAGACCCTTTGATAAAGATCGGGCAGGGCTGTCCCTGGGCGAAGCCGCTGCTTGTGTATATGTTTCTAAAGAAAAAGGTGAGTTTAAGATCTTAGGCGAAGCGGCCATAAACGATGCGCATCATATTTCGGGGCCATCCCGAACCGGCGAGGGGCTTGTGCAAAGTGTTTTGCGCGCTGGAAAAGAAGCAAACATCGATATAAAAGATATAGACTTCATCTCGGCACACGGAACCGCGACCCTGTACAACGATGAAATGGAAGCGATTGCCTTTAATCGGCTCGGGCTTCAAAATGTTCCGCTGCATAGTCTGAAAGGATATTTCGGGCATACATTGGGGGCTGCTGGATTGCTCGAAACGATTGTTGGGATGATGTGCCTGCAATTCGAGACGTTGATTCCAACGAAAGGATTTGAAACATTGGGGGTGTCTCAGCCGTTAAATATTATTCAGCAAACAGACCATGTAAAAATGACCCGCTTTTTAAAGACGGCTTCCGGCTTTGGGGGAACTAACGCAGCGATGATCATCGAAAAAACAATCGATTAGCTTAAAAGCCAAAAGCTTATTTTTATTAGGTATAGTCAATAGATTTTTGGTTTTTTTACTTTTATTGTGTATAATTAATAAAAAACGTATTTTTATGTTGTTTTTAAGCTATATCTAATAAAAATGAAACTCATCAATAGGAATTTATATACAAATCGCATTCGTCCATTTATTGATAAAGGCGTTATAAAGGTACTAACCGGGCAAAGACGTGTCGGGAAGAGTTATATTTTGTTTCAGCTGATCAATGAAATAAAAAAAGACAATCCGGGTGCAAATATCATCTATATCAATAAGGAACAGGACGAATTCAAAACGATCAGAACAGATGACGATCTTTCCGATTACATTCAGGGACATTTGATATATTCCGCTTCAAATTATGTATTTATAGACGAGGTTCAGGATATCGAGCATTTTGAAAATACGTTACGAAGTCTACAGGCAAAGGAACAATGTGATATTTTTATAACCGGGAGCAATGCAAAAATGTTGTCCAGCGAATTATCTACCTATTTATCCGGACGCTACGTGGAGTTTAGGATACACAGCTTGTGTTATGCAGAGTTTCTGGAATTTCATGGGCTTGAAGATACTGATCTTTCTTTACAGAAATTTTTAACGTATGGTGGGTTGCCACATCTTTCCCGTTTAGAACTCTCGGACGAAGTTGCGTTCGAGTATCTTAAGAATGTGTATTCTACCATATTGCTCAAAGATGTTGTCAGCCGCGAAAATATCAGAAATGTAGATTTTCTGGAAACACTTTCCGATTATGTGGCCGATAATGTAGGAAGTCTGTTTTCGGCGAATAATATCCACAAATTTCTGAAATCGCAACGGATAGATATTTCCGTAAACCTGATTATCAATTACTTGAAAGCATTGAGCAACGCGTACATTGTTAATAAGGTGCAACGTATTGATGTGAAAGGTCTGAAAAAATTTGAAATCGGAGACAAATACTACTTTGAAGATTTAGGGCTACGGAACTGTAAGCAACATCTTGAATTTGTAAATGATATTGGCAAATTAATGGAAAATGCTGTTTATCAACACCTCCGAATACATAATTATCAAGTTTATATTGGTAAGTTGGATAATCTGGAAATAGATTTTGTCGGTATAAAAAATGATAGCAAAATCTACATACAGGTGGCTTATATGTTGCACGACGAAAAAACAAAAGAACGGGAATTTGGCAACTTATTGAAAATTGAAAATAATTACAGAAAATACGTAGTTACGCTGGATAGCTTTAGTTCAGGCACTAATTATAAAGGTGTGGAACAACTCCATTTGCGGGAGTTTTTAAACCGAATTGAATTGTAGAATCCTGAACAACCACGAACGTTCGTATATAGATAGAAAAACAACGGCTACCCTGTAAGCGTAGCCGCTGTACAGATAGCGTTACTTTCTTACATGTAGGGGTCTTGGTGTCCAGAGTGTTTGATCAAAATTGTCTACGGCTTCAAAAAAATCCTCTAGCCGTTCATTCAGATCCGTATAGCTATCCACCAGGGCATCCATCTCATCGTAGTATCTTCCTTGCTGTTTTCGGACGAGGCCCAGTGATCCCTTGAAGTCGTCAAGGTCTTCATCAAAGAACACCATGTCTACCGAGCAATCGTCGTAGTTTTCGAAGATGGTCCGGAATTGCGGAAAAGCCGTATCCTCCATCCATTTGTCCTGTGCGAAGAGATATTCTTCATCATCGTAATAGTCTTTAGTCAACGTTACCAGCTCGGGTAAAAACCGGTCCATGAACGCATGGATCTCCGCCAGCATCCGTATCAGCTGTATCCGGATGGTAGGCTTATACGGATTGGTTTCGTACGCCGCCTGTAGATGTTTAAATTTGGCTTTCGCCTCCTCCAGCAGGCCTTCCAGTTCTTCGACCTGGATACAGAAGCCCCTTATCGGCAGCCTTCCCTTGTTTATCCGCTGCTTCATTTCCCAGGTGCGCTCGTGAATCTCCTGATAGTATTGTAATGCAAGTATTTCAAACTCCGGTGCTGTTTTCGAGCGGTCAAACCGTAGCGTGATGGTGCGTAGCGGGTGGGATTGCGTTGTTATTTCCATGATAATAAGATGTTGTAAAGATAAACAAATTAAAGTAGAGACGCCATACACGGCGTCTCTACGTGTTGTGCTAGACGACTAGTGCCGTGACGGTATCGCTGAAGTTTAGTTCAATGTCCCGACCGATGTAGGAAGCCCGGAACTCATATTCCTGCAGCTTCTCCAGATCGCGCAGCTCGATGGTCGATTTGCTGTGCAGTACTCCTGTCCACGCTTCTGTTCCCTTCTTGCGGTATTCATAGCGGTATAATCGTGCCGGAGTCCATGGTTGCACCCGAACGCGGATGATGCCCAGTCCCACTTGGATATGTGATACCCGTACGTTTTCCGCTTTGGGTGTCCGGTCGATACGGTTGGTGTTGCTTTCCGAAGGCCGGTATCCGGCTGCAACAATGATAGCGGGGTTGCCTTGCGCCACCGCATCTACATAGTGCGAAAGGCGGTAGATAACTTCCTGCAATTCTTTCCCCACCTGACCTTTGAGGATAACGGCGCGCTGGTCGCGGAAAGACGCTTCAGCAAATGCCGCACGATACGCTGTCAAACTGTTTTCCAGTGTTTCTAAACTCGGAACGGGATCGGTAAACATCTCCTCATTCTCTACCATCTTTTGAAAGATCTGTTCTGCATAACGCAATAGTTCCGTTGCGTTTTTGCATCTAAAATTTGGTTTTGTCATTTTTCTTTTTTTTTTAGTGTTTGAAAAATTGTTAATTACTCCTGTTGTACGTACAGTACAAAGATGCGGTACAAAAACAGGCAAAAGGTGCGTATTTTCGCCAATTTCAAGGGGGGTACGAAAAACTTCTTGGCGAAAAAGCGCATCTTTACGAACATTGTTGCCTTTCTTTTTTTGGGTGAAAATTGGGTTGTAGGCCTTTTTAGGGCTGGTTTTTGGTCAAGGTGAGTGAAAAATAAGACGTATAATTTAACTACTTATTTTTCCAGGACTAGTAGTTGTTTTTCCAAAATGAGTAGTTGGTTGATAAAAATAAGTAGTTGCTCTGTCCTGTGAAGTAGTTCGTGGGAAAAAATAGGTCGTTGCTCCAGTAGAAGAAGTATGTAGAAATATAGAATAACTACTTTGCACGGTAGGATAGGTAGTTGTTTTGGTAGAAAAGGTAACTCTTTTAAAGAAACAGGTAGTTTGTCTCTAGCACCAACTAGCTAGCTGCTCAAGTGAACTCGTTGTTTCTGCCCTGAAACTAGTTCGCAGCGTGAGAATGATAACTTATTTATCAAATGAACTATTTAAAAAAGAAAATGAATTGGTTATCTGCTCCATATCACTACTTTTTTCAGTCTAACAAATAGTTGGATGATGGACATAGTTCGTTTACATGGTCTTGATCAGTGCTTTTCGTTCCTCCCGGGGTGTCCGATGAAAATGTTTCTTATACCGGTTAGTAAAATGTTGTGCATGAGGAAAGTGAAGCATGCTGGCAATATATTCCACAGAGAGTTCGGGCTTTTGCTTTAATAGTTCGCGCGCTTTATGCAGGCGTATCAAAAGAATAGATGAATTTAAGTTTGGAGTGCGTCCTTCGAATGCCCGGCTAAGGCTTCGCGTGGAACAATGTAGCGCCTCGGCAATGGTCACCCGATTGAGATCTGCACGCATATAATGCTCGGTAATGTAGCTGATGGCGCGGTGATAAAGCTGGATCAATCCTTCTTCTTTGCCCTGCCCTCCTTGCTTATCCAACTGCTGCATATAGGCGGTATACAGCTCGCCCAGTGCCAACCCGACATGGTGAACGGTTGTAAACGGGCCGAATGTTTTTTTGGAAAACTGTTCCAATACCTTCCGTTCGTAGTAAGAAATGGTAACCGCCGCCATGATACCGTTTTGTTGCGGATTGTACTGTTCTCGCAGCTTCGGCTGCTCGGCCATAAGCTGTTGCCGCGATGCTCCGGTAATGCCCAGAAGTAGCATCCATTGTTTTTCAACAGCAACTGTTAGGAGATTTTCTTCTTCGCTTACCGTAAAAGAGAAGATGGTATCGGGCTGGCTTACTTTCCCCGTAGAAAATGATAGTGTACCCTGAAATTGCAGACCGAGCCAGAGGATTTTCTCGTCTTTTTGTGGCAATGGAAAAGCGGTCAACTCGTTTGGCCGTCCTTTTAGCTCGCAGAGTATAAAATCATGTGTTTCAAATTGGATATGTAAAAGGTGTTCACCTAGCTTCTGTCGCGTTGCCTGATGCAGCACCGCGAGATGCATCCCTTTGAACGTCTCCCGCGTGGCGGGTTTGGCCGACAGGGTTTCTTTCCATACGTGAACAGAGTTTTTATCGAGCATGGTTATAATTTGTGTTGCTCTAAGATAGTAGTTTTTCAGGTAAATATGAACGATTCTTACTTCAATTTTTATGTTTTCTCGACCAAATGAGGTTCGGGCTTGCTATAAAAGGGTTCGTGCAGGATATGTTCTTGGATATATAAGAAGTATATAGACGGTTGCTAATTAGTTGGCTTAAAATGGAAATAGTGTTATAATCATCTTTTGTAGTGCTGAGACTTCAGTTGGTCGAAAATATACTTTCAAATCTTTGCTATAAGGTTTTTTAAAACACAGGTAAGTTGTAGTTATGTTTATAATTTACTAATTATACAGGTCAAGTTTAACTTATAACTATAGAAATGGAGTTGTTGCAAGCTGATATTATTTCCAGACCGATATATCTCACCCGCATTAGGCCTTTTATTGGTAAGAATTTGATTAAGGTCATGACTGGGCAGAGACGTGTGGGAAAAAGCTACCTGTTATTTCAACTTATGGATGAGGTTAAAGCCGCGAACGCTGATGCCCACATTATATACATTAATAAAGAGGATTTAGCATTTTCGGCTATTAGATGACCGATGGAGGTAGTCAGGTTGATGTCATATAAGCAAAACACCCGGGAATACGCTTCCCAGGTGTTTTTTATAGCTTTACAGCACAGAAGTATTACTTCTTTAACAGATCAAGGTAATATGTTTTGATGGCGAATGGTAAATTGACAATTTCTGCTACTGCAGCATCCATTGGTATGACATGACCACTTTCCAGTAAGACCGCCTTCCTTTCCGGGTCAAATACCGCAAACTGTACGCGACCTATACCCTCATAGTCTCCTGGTACAGGCAAATCCCCCTGTTTACCCAGTTTTACCGATTTTTGTGCCCCATGTATAAGCCATTCGCCGGTAGTGGGCCGCCACACACAAATATCGGCTTTCCCATCCCCATCGTAGTCGCCCGGTACCGGTACATCGCCCGGTTCTCCAAAAGGTACATTTCCTACCTGAGCAATATACCAAGTTTGGTTACTCCAGCGCCACACAGCTCTTTCTGCCGCCCCATCGCCGTCGTAATCAGCCGGGACAGGCGTTGACGCTGCCCAGCCGTGCTTCACATCCGCCTGCCCTCGTGTTGACCATATCGCTGTAGTCGGATTCCAAACGGCCAGGTCTGCTATTCCATCGCCGTCATAATCCGCCGGAACGGGTATGGCATTCGGTTCGCCCAAAGCCACTTGCTGACCGTTTTGCAGCGTATACACCGCTTTTTGCAGGTTGTATACCGCCGGAAGTGTTTGCCCTCCACCTTCAAAATACGATGCTGCCGGCACGCCGCCAGCATTCCAATGAGAGAAAAGCAGCGTTCCGTTACGGTCAAACCAATTGCCCGACTGGAATTTCATGACGTCCGACCGGCCGTCCAGATTAAAATCGTATACCCTTGTGGCGGCGGGCTCCCGAAGGAACGGTACTTTAAAATTAGAATCTCCATCTAGCTCTTCATAATCAAAATAAGGTGAAAAAGAGCGTACATGCACCAGATCCGATGCGACATCAAACCGCATCAGGCGCATCATACCGTTACCGCCCATAGGCCGACTCTGGTAATCCGACAAAAAGCTCTTCACCGTATGGCCGTTATAAGTATCCTGCCGATACCCTTCCCCATTGTCCCCCACGTGTCCGCCCATCATCATGATAAGATTAGGATGGGATTTAATTCGGTGATAAAGCCGTTCAGCCTGCTTTCCAAACGGCGCACGGCCGTTGAGATTTGTTCCAGCCACCGGGTTCAAGAACAACGTATAATGTGTTACCACGATCGCTTTGCGATCCGCGTATCGTTCCAACAATTCAGCAGCCCAATTGTTCATCTCATCCTGTTGCTCATCAAAGGCATCGTATTCGATATAAATGACTATAAAATCTATTCCCCCGGCCGAAAAAAGATCATAATGGCTGTCGTTGTCCTGCGCAAAATGTCCACCGTAGTAGGCACGTCCTTCAAAATGAGAAACACCAAAATATTTGTTGTACAATGCGGTATGACCGGAAGCTGCAAACTGGCTCGGGTATTGATCATGGTTGCCTACAGCCATCCCGTAGGGAATACCATGAGGCAGTCCTTCTTGCGGTTTCTCCAGCTTGTACATAACCTTTGCCGCATTCTCCCATTGTTCAGGCGCTTGGTCTCCATCATCGGTAATATCGCCTAAGTGGATGACATAAGCAATATTTTCTTTTTCGCGATTCGTGAGAATCCATTCGATCTGTGCATCAAATAAATCGTTTGATCCACCCTGACTTTCTTTGGTATTATATTGCGTATCCGGAATAATGGCAATCGAAAAAGGCTGGTCTGCCACTGGGTGTTCAAGTGCGGCTGCACGCTGTGCATGTAATGGCTTCATCACCGTCGCAAAGAATGCAAAGGTCAGCACCGCCGTGTAGCTTATATAGTTTCGTTTCATTAATAACCTTTATTTTGTTCCAACAAGGGGTTCACCCCGATTTCGGCAAAAGGAATCGGGTAAAGCAGTTTTTCCTCCGCTATCTGATACGATTCGGTAGATAGATAGGGATAATGCTGTTTCATCCAGGCGGCATTTGTCGTTAAGATCTCTACGGCTTTTCCGCTCCGAAGCAAATCAAACCAGCGCCGGTTTTCAAAGGCCAGCTCTACGCGCCTTTCCTTTAAAATCAACTCCTTTAGCTGTGTTTTATCCGTTACCCGAAGATCTTCGGCCTGTGGCAGCGCACGGCGGCGAACGCGGTTCAGGTGTACCAGTGCTGCGGCATTCTTTCCCTGCTCATTCTGCACCTCGGCCAATAACAATAAAGCATCTGCATAGCGATATACCGGCCAATTATCATCCGTATTGTTGGGGTTAGCATGTGGGTTCAGGTATTTTTTAATGTAAGGTACCCCTATTTTACCGTCAGGCGCCACATAATTTACCACGCTCTTGTCAGCCTCCAGTTTAAAATAATTACTTGCATCGTACGTTCCTTCCGCCATTCCGATCGAAGCCTCCAAGCGTGTATCACCCTCTTCGTAAGCCGCAATCATCTCCTGTGTAGGTGTATTCCAGCCTCCGCCGTTGTTCGACGTATTGTTGGTCGCGACACCATAAGTAATAGCCGCTGTATTGTGACAGCGCGGAAGAAAGACATAAATAAAGTTGCTCTGCACGCCCGTATTTAAGCCTTCCTTAAACTGCACTTCAAAGATAGATTCCTTGCTATTCTTTTGGTCGGTAGAAAAGACGTCTGCATAATTGGGCAGCAAATCATAGCCCATGTTTTCTAAGGTCAAAAGCAGACTTTCGGCTTCTGCATATTGTTTTCGTGTCGCATAGACTTCTGCCAACAGCATTGTTGCCGCGCCTTTGGATGCATAGCCCGATTGTGGAAATTTCTCGGGTTGTTTCAACAAATCGACGGCTTTGGAGGCGTCTTCAACGATCTGCGTGTAGACTTCATCCACGGATGCCCGCGGCTTAAAAGCCTGACTTTCGTCTGCAACTTCAGTTAAATATAGCGGTACACCACCAAAATAACGCACGAGCTTGAAATAATAAAAGGCCCGGAGAAACCGTGCTTCACCCTCCATTTTTTCTTTGGCTGCTGCGGGAATATCCGCCGCTGATAAGCGATCTATCAGTACATTGGTGCGTGATATACCTTGGTAATTATCATAATACATCGCGGCCGAATAATCGTTGCTCGAATTGTTCGTAAAATCAGCAATGTCCTGCCGCATATAGATAGCTGTTCCCTGATTGTTTGGATTATACTCATAATGCGTGTTGTCTGAGCGCATTTCCGATGTATAATAATCGGGCCCGACCGTCCGTAATGGATTGTACGCTGCATGGAGCGCCTGCATAAAATCAACCTCTGTACGAAAGAAACTAGCGCCCGAAACCTGATCTTCCGGAGCAAGTTCAAGAAAATTCTGGCAACTGCCCAGCAAGAGCATGCCTGCAAGCATAGCGGCGTAGCCATAACTTTTTATGTTCAATATTATCTGCATCATATTAATTAAGTGTGAGATTAAAACCTAGCGAAAAAATACGGGGTACGGGATAGGCATTTTCATCGATACCGATGCTGGCACCTTCCAGTCCATTCAAGCTGATCTCCGGGTTCATCCCCGAGTAAGACATGAGGTAAAAGACATTTTGAACAGAAGCATAAGCCCGTACATGGCGGACGAAGCGGTTTGCCGTTGGAAATTTATAGCCCAAGGTTATATTCTTCATCGCTAGATAAGTCCCGTCTTCTACCCATTGCGAATTGACATTACGCCCCCAGGCCGTTGTGCCCGACAGGGTGCGCGGGTATTTTCCAGACCCCGGGTTTTCTTCCGAGCGCCAGCGGTCTGCCGTTTCTGCCAGCATGCCCCGGGCACCATCCATATTGGCCAGGTATGCCCATTTTGCCGGGAGAATCAACTTCCCGCCATACGAACCTGTCATCGAAAAGCTAAGGTCAAAATTACGATAAGCAAAGTTATTGTGGAATCCAAACAAGAAGTCAGGATTTGGATCACCGATAAAAGTGCGGTCGTTTTCGTCGATCAAACCGTCGCCATTCATATCCTGCATCTTAATCGTTCCGACTGCAATCCGGTTATATTTCGCGGCCGACTCCAGATCCGCTTCGTCCTTAATCAACCCTTCATTGATAAAACCAAAGAACATGCCCAAAGGATATCCTTCCTGATTTCGGTAGTAATCGGACGATATGTTATTGAACCGTCTGAAATAGCCGGGGCTCACCAAGCGCTCGATGCGGTTACGGTCAAACGAGATATTAAAGGCAGAGATCCACTGGAGCTCTCCAAACTGTTGATTGGTCGATAAGGAGAACTCATGCCCCCAAAACCGAATTTCGCCTACATTGGAGGTGATGCTGGTAAAACCCGAGGCCCGGTCTATAGGTCTGGCCTGAATGAGTCCGTCAGAAAGCTTCCGATAATAGTCATACGTGAACGTCCACTTATCGTCAAAAAGACTCATGTCCAATCCCAGATTAAGCTGTGCCGTCTTCTCCCACGCCAAGAAAGTATTTCCAAGCGAGGTAACGGTACTACCCTGTACCAATCCATTGTTGATGACGTAATTAGCCTCCCCGATCTGGGGAATATGGGTGTAGTTTCCGATATTGTTATTACCCGTTAGACCGTAACTGGCACGTAACTTCAGCATGCGGAGATAATCGGTTGTGGATTCCATGAATGATTCGTTACTGAGCACCCATCCTACAGATGCTGCCGGAAAAGTACCATAGCGCTCGTTGCTGCCGAAACGCGAAGATCCGTCCCGTCGCATAGATAGCCCGACGAGGTATTTGTTTTGATAGCTATAGTTCAAGCGTGCCAGATAAGAGAGCAGTGCATAGCCCGTGGCATTACTGGTGCCGCCGGTGATATTGGCCGCTACATTCAGATAAGGGATGTCATCGCTTGCGAATCCCTGCCCACTCACGCTATTGGACGTCTGCCGGAACGATTGTCCGGATATACCAAGCAAGCCGTCGATGTGGTGGTCACCAAAGTGCCTGTCGTAGTTCAAATTCAGCTCCGTTGTATAGCTGTAATTCTCTACGGAGCTACTTGTGCCAGACGATATATTATTGGTATTCAAAAAAGAAGGAACAAAATATTGTCGCATCTCTTTCCCCATATCTATACCTGCCAATCCATTAATCTGCCAACCCTCCGCAAATGCATAGTTGACATAGGCGTTCCCGAGGATACGTGTTGTTTTGTAGTCGTCTACCGTTAGTTCGTACCGAGCCAAAGGGTTGATGTAAGAGACCATCCCCGGCGAACTTACAAAACGGGTGTAGTTACCATTTTCGTCATAGGGTGCAATCATGGGACTCGCCTCCGACGTTTTTTGCACGATTCCTTGAATACCATCGTCCAGCCGGTTGTTGTGGTCAAGACGATGGCTTGGCGCGAGGTTAATACCTACCTTCAGCTTACCATCGACCAAATCAAAGCGCTGGTTCATGCGCAGCGAGAATAGTTTTGTGCCGCTATTGACGACGACACCATCTTGTTGCTGGTATCCGCCAACCACCATCGTTGAAGAATTTTCCCGTGCAGAGCTGAGGCTGATATCGTAGTTCTGTTGGGACGCCGTGCGCGTCAATAGGTCAAACCAATTCGTTCCTTCACCATATTGCTCGGGGTTCTGGTATTCTTCTGGAATTTTGCCGGTGAAGTTTTCATAACGGATCATATCTTCATAGCGTTCCTTCATAAAGGTAGCGTACTGGCGGGCATTCATCATCTTTGGTACCCCTCTGTCCGGAATGTTTTGTATGCCGTAGTTTGCATTGAAATCGACCTTGGTTCCTTCGCCCATTTTTGCTTTTTTGGTGGTGATCAAGATAACACCGTTGGACGCCCGGGAGCCGTAAAGTGCCGTAGCCGATGCATCTTTTAAAATGGAGAACGATTCAATTTCGCTGGGGTTTATATTATTGATGCTCCCGGTGATCGGCATGCCGTCAACGACAAATAGCGGAGAGCTTCCGGAATTTAGCGACGCTGCACCACGGATACGCCAGGACATCCCTCGGCCGGGTTGACCGGAGGTCTGAAAGATCTGGACACCCGGCGCCCTACCCTGAAGCTGCTGTGCGAATTGCGTAACCGGCATATCCTGTAGCGGAGCTGCATCAATATGCGTGATCGCCCCGGTCACTTCCAATCGTCTCTGTTTACCGTAGGATACGGTTACTTCCTCCAATATGCCAGATGGCTGGAGGGTAACGTTGAGCGGCAGCTCTTGATTTTCTCCCAGTGTAATCGCGATATTTCGTGTTTCAAAACCGATATAGCTTACCGTAAGTGTCCATTTCCCGGGTTTCAACCGCAGCCGAAACGTACCATCGTCTTTTGTTTGTATCGATGGAGATACACCCTGAATACTTATCGTAGCACCTGCCAATGGTTGATCGTTTATGCCCCGAACGGTACCCTGTACCACACTCGGTGCCGGTTGACGTTTGAGGTAAATACGATTGCCGTCCAATCGATAGTCAATTGCCATTTCGCGCTCCAGCAAAGCCAGCAGACGGCCCAGGTTTAATTGCTTATCCGCTACGCGAACCACTCGCTCGCTCCGGATTTCTTTTGGGTTATACATAAAGCTAACCTCGGATTGCTGTTCGACCTGGCGGAGCAACTCCGTTAATGTGGATGACGAAGACGATAAATGGAGTTTTAACCGTTCTAAGTGTTGCGCTTCGAGTTTATTCGCATAGAGCGTACTGATGAGTATGCCGAAGAAACAACAGGTTGCCAACGAAAATTTCATGATAAAAAGGATATAAGGATACTGTTTCCAAATTTTTAACATATATTGTATTGTTTTTTGATAATGGTGAGATTTTATTGAAAAATGTGATCAGACCGGGGCTCGGCCAAAGCTTCGGTCTTCTTTTTTTGTTAAGATAGCTACTCGATAAACACCTCCTTTCCGTCGATACGATACTTGAAATAGTTTATGTTTTGCAATCCTTCCAGGATCTCCTTTAGACGGGGCTGTTTAAAAGACGCGGTGAAATATTGACTTTTGACCTTCCGGGGATCTACGTATACCTTTACGTCAAACCATATTTCTAGTCGTTTTTTAACTTCTTCCCAGTTATTGTCACTAAGGAGCAGGACATTATCTTTCCAGGAACTTAATCTTTCGGTTTGCGCTTTGGCAAGTTCGGTTGTTCCATTTTGAAGATCGAAAATCAGCTGTTTGCCTTTCTCAACAACCTGTATGGTAGAATCACCGGTCAATGATCGAAATCCTACCCTGCCGGTATTTACCGATAAATGATAGCGTCCGTCATCCCCTAACAGCTGTATATTAAACGAGGTGCCTAAAACGGTGTTTTCGGCGTAGGCTGTCTGCACGACAAATGGTTTTTCCGAATCATGTACAACTTCAAAAAAGGCCTCTCCTTGATCCAAAAAGACACGCCTTTCGGGTTGCGCCGCATAATAGGCGTTGTAGCGCAGCACGGTATTTCCGTGAAGGTATACCACCGTGCTGTCAGGCAGTGATATTTTGCCCCGTTGTCCGGATTTTGTGGTAATTGTTTGGAATACCGGCTCAGGTTGCTTTGCGATATTGGGAGCATCATTGGTCTGATATTTAACGTAAACACCTACAAAACTTCCGATGAGTACCACCGCGGCGGCCGCGTAGTACCACCATCTTTTTATTTTCGGCGTAGGAGTAGGCGCTTGTTCGGATACAGAAGGAATACGGATATGACTTGCTACATGATGGAAGATTTCTTTTTCTATACGCGTGTAATCTTCCTCTCCTAAGTTATTGTGCTTTGGCTTTTCTTCCAGCCAGTTTTCTATTTTTTCTTTTTCTGCTGCAGGAAGATCTTCTTGTAAATAAGCTGCCAGTAGCTGTTGCAGCCAGGTTTGTTTCTTTTTGTCTGTTTTCCCCATATATCTGGAAGAGGCTTTTTAGACCAAAACGTACTATGGTTGACCGATGAAGAAATGATTACGTTTATGTTAGTTTTATGTGAATCAAAGGCTGGGTGCGGCGAGTAGCCATATGAAGAGGCTGGCATCCATAACGACACGAATCTTTTTATTAGCAGATACTAATTGATTTTTTACGGTTTGTTCGGCTATACCCAGTTCGGACGCGATCTCTGTGATGGAATAGGCAAATAGATAATAACGGCTGTATATTTCCCGTTGTTTCTGTGGCAGCTTGGCGATTTCAGACTCCCATTGGGTATGCAGCTCTTTCGCCAGCAGCAGGTCGTCGACTGCTATCGCTATCGATTCAATCGCTTCTTTATATAAGGTTTGCCGTTGTGTGGTCTGCAATGCCACTTGCAAGCGCCGGATAACTTCCCGTTTGGTTGCCCGCCGTAAATAACCGGCTACATTTTCCCAGATATCCAGACGGCCTCGTTTCTCCCACAACTTGATGTAGATGTCCTGCACAATATCCTTCGCCTCATCCTCGTCTTTCGTTTTGGCGAATGCGAGATCGAATAGCTCACGCCAAGTCTGGTGATAGAGGGCGTTAAATGCCGCGGTGTCACCGGCTTTAATTTTCTGGAAAAGTGCCAACAGTCCTGTGTCTTGCATCCGCTCTATCTCATTTTTCCAAAAGTAGGGGTAATACATCAAGCTAAGATGAATAAGCTGTTAACATCATATTAACTGTATAGGCAAAAAAGCCGTACATCGAGCATGATCATAATTTGTGTTGCTCTACTATAGGGATTTTATACTCTTTTTCCAATTTACCCCCTAAGATTTGCCAAAATTACGCAGTCGCTTTTTTCTGATTGCCACTACTTTTGCTCCGTAAACCTTAATGAAGTATTATGAAACACCTATTAAGCATACTGCTTTTTGCGCTGTTGCTATCTGCCTGTTCGGATAAGGAAAATAGCGAACTGGAGCCGGAGAGCATTCCAGAAAACTCTTCTATTTCAACCACCATGGGAATAAAGCTGAGCGCGGCTTCGCTGACTGCTTTTGCAGCACAAAATGTAACGGCGATCGATGTCTTTGTCTATCTAGGAGATTCTCTGGTTTTTGGGGAGAATTTAGCGCTTGGCGACGGAAATCTACAGGTTGAAGTACCCTTGGGCGAAAGCCTCAAAACCTTTGCTGTCGCTAATGCCGGAGAGATTGTCGATCCAGAATCACTACAGAAGGTGCTTATCTCCCAAAATGTCGGTAGTCAGAAAGAAATATATGTTTCCGCCCTGACGACATTTATGTCTGACAAAACGGTAAGCACGGTCAATTTAGAGCTCAAACGGATGGTGGGGCAGGCCGTTTTCCAACCGGTCGAAGCCGTTGAAGAACTGACGGGCATCACGACTTTTGATGCGCTGGACGTCCATTTCAATAATGTGGTGATCGGCTATATGCCCGGTGCCAATCGCTTTGTGACGGATAAAGTAATTGTACGTACCAACGTGGTCACGGGTTTTAAAGCATCGGTTTATTCGTTTCCTACACCGGATGCCAATCTAGGAAATATAGAGGTGGTTTACCTGAAAGAGGGGACTGAAGTCAATCGGACATTACGGCCTTTAAGCGTTGCGATAAAGTATGAAAGCTCCAAACGTACGGTCGTGAATATGCCTATTCTGAATCCGGCTTTTCTATCGCATAAATTATCCGCATCCTCACGGTCAGCTTCCAGCAGTACCTCCTCCGGTGTTACTTTTCAGGAGTATCAATTCTAACCCTAAATATGATGAAGAAGAATATAATATACCTATTTTTCCATGTGCTGATCCTTGCTTCGGTATGTGGATGTGCTAAACAGGACGCATACGATTCATCTGTCGTCAGGGCGTACAACATTTACCTGAATGGCAAACCTTGGCAACTTAATCCCGGTATTTCTACCAAGCCTTTTTTTATCTATAAGGATGATACGGGAGATTTTATAGCGAATTATACGAGCCATTACCGCTTTTCTCTCGAAAATGGCCGTTATCGTTTTGTAGCAAGCCCTATGCCGGCTAATCTGATTCCGGATTCGGTCTTGTCGACCAATCTGAAAGATCTGGTGATCAAGCAAGCTCCGCGCGCAGATCAACACGTACAGATTTCTGCAGCAGTGTTGTACAGTTCACCTTTTGAGCAACCTATGCATATCGATATGATCAGCAGAACCGGAAGATTACGCCTACAGGCGACAGATATTAAATCCGATAGAAGCTACAACACGGTACGTGCGGTCGTCACCGTAAAGCGGTCCGGCTATAAGGTTATTGACGAGAGTTATGTTGAAACACCATTGGAAGTAACCCGCTCGATGGCTACAGACAGAGGCGGGATCAACTATACGGATGATTTCGTGCTGTTTAATACGAAAAGCGAAGAAAGTGGCGTAGATGTTCGGCTTGAATTACTGGACGGAACCGGTAGTATTGTCCGTACACGTAAGCTGGATGCACCCATCTCTATATTTTCGGATTCCCTGACATTAGTGCAATTTGGACTTAACGATTCGGAAGATCCAATGATACAGCAATATAGTGTTACCGTTTTACCCGAAAATTGGACAGAAGAAGAATACGATGCAGAAGAGCCTTTTAGTATACCCGAAGGATTTACGGTGTTAGCGCCGGATGATGATATCAACACGGTATACAATGCACTGAAGAATGACAACGCGGTAAGCGAAGTGAAACTTTTCTTGAGTGCCGGAACCAGTTATTCTTTTGCTAACGGTACGTTAAGCAACATCATTAAACCGCTGCATATCGTAGGGCAGCAGACCGGTGCAGGACAGCCCGCAGCCGCACTCGCCATACAAGGCAATGTTAGTATGGGGACAAATACCGGTACACCGCTCAAGATCAGTACAATCCGTTTTGAAAACCTAGATCTAAAACCGTCCGCAGATTTCTTTAGGTTCCGTGATCAGGATTTTGAAGTGGACAACGTCATATTCCGCAATTGTGAATTCCGGGATCTGCCGGCGACGATGTGGTATCAGCAGTCCGATGGAGACCTGATGCAGATCATTCATAACTTTCTTATCGAAGATTGCCGTTTTATCAATCTCAATCTAGGCAGTAGCGGACTGCTCGGGTTAGGAAATCGACAGATATTACCGATCTATAATATTGTTTTCAAAAACTCGACTTTCCATGCCAAGACTTTGGGTAGCGCTGCATTGATTACCAATCTCAATAGGATCGATCGGAATCTCTCCGTGACCATTGAAAATTGTACGATGGTCAATCTTGCCGGTGGAGATATGAAATTCTTTGATCTCAATGGAGCCAATACCGATGCATTCCATCTAACCGTAAAGAATAATCTGATCAGTGGGAATGCCGAGGCAGGTCGAGGTACCTGGCTTATTTTGAACAAGGTCAGTAGCAGGGAGATAACGAATAACTACTATACCAACGGTTTTGTACTCAATAATTGGGGTGTATTGGCCGGAGAGGAGCCCTTGCCGACACTATTGCCTATGGCAGCATTGTTCGAGGATCCTATAGCAGGGGATCTACATATTAAGGATAAGACATCGGAAGTCTATCTGCATAAGATAGGTGATCCACATTGGCTTCAGTAATTTATTGAAAACAATAATCAAAGCAGATGAAAACGATTGCACTAGTTTTAATGGTAACTATCCTATGTTCTGGTTGCGCGAGCAAGCACGACCTAGAGATCAAAAAGGAAACTGTGGAGTTTAACGTATCCAAGGCCACGGTCAATCTAGCCAATGCGAAGGGCTCCGCAACAATCAATGTGATTGCGGAGGGAGACTGGAGCGCAACAGTAGAAAGTGGGACAGATTGGATTTCCTTGGGCTCGTCCGAAGGTAGCGGTAGTAGCCCGATCCGTATCATGGTCTCTGATAATACAGCAGACGCTACCCGTAGCGGAAAGATTACGATATCACAAACGAGCGCTGGAACAGAGGTCTCCAAGGAAGTGGCGGTAAATCAACTTGGGGCAGATCCGGATATTTTGATAGAATATACGACAGATATCATATCAGCAGCCGGTGGCGAACTGATCGTGACCGTGACCTCCAATACAGCGTGGGAAGCGGCAATTGATGAGACCTATTATTGGCTTACTGCAGCAGAGCGATTGGCAGCGAAGTCTACCCTTGTCACCGAGGAATTGAAGATTCTCGTTGCGCCCAATGCAGATGTACAAAGAATAGGTAAGGTTCTGATACAGTCTACTGGACCGTATGTCATCAATCGATCTGTTGACATTACGCAGGAAGAATCTTTCGCGGAGTTGAGTCTGACGCAGGACGAGTATATCGTTCCGTTCAAGACCGCGCAGCTGAACGTTCCGGTCGATTTAGGCAACAACGGTACCCGATATAGCATTACGGCAGATCAGGACTGGGTCACTTGGGATGAGGAGGCTTCGACTTCCACACAGATCGCCTTGAAATTAAAAGATAATAGCTTGTCTGATTTTCCGCGTACAGCGCGGGTAACGGTCACGAATGTCAACCTATCAGAGACATTTACCGTATTTCAGTACGGCAAGCCCAATCCACGTATCGGTGACGATGTGATGGTTGTACCCCAGGCTTTCCCGGGAGCTGAGGGAGGAGGACGATTCACGACAGGTGGTCGCGGAGGCATCGTTTATCATGTCACCAATTTACAGGACTACGACCGTGGGGAGTCTCCCATACCCGGAAGTTTACGCTATGGACTGGATCTCACCGTGCCTCGGACAATCGTGTTTGATGTCTCGGGTACGATCGAGCTGAAGCGGAGACTGGGCGTTGTGCAGCCCAATGTCAGTATCATCGGGCAGACAGCGCCCGGCGATGGGATTACGTTAAAAAATTATCAGCTGGAGATTTCGTCTACGCTAAATAGTGTGAACGCTATCATCCGTTTCCTCCGGTGCCGGACAGGTGACGAGAGGAATGATCATGAAGATGATGCCATAGGTGGACGCTGGTTCAGACAAGCCATTATTGACCATGTCAGTTCCAGCTGGTCGGTGGATGAGACCATGTCATTCTATGGTGCCAAAGATCTTACCGTGCAATGGTCTATTGCTTCGGAGAGCCTGAGCGAATCGCAGCACGAGAAAGGTGCCCATGGCTACGGCGGTATGTTCAGCGGAGACAACGCAACATCCCACCATGTGCTTTTTGCACATCACGGTAGCCGGGTACCCCGTATCTCCGATCTATCTGCCGACGGACCAGGTATCCCCAACGACTACCACGGCTATTTCGACGTAAGGAATAATGTGTATTACAATTGGAATGGTGCCGGACAAGGGGCATATGGCGGAGCGAACGCCAAGTTCAATCTCGTGAAAAGTTATTACAAAGCAGGGCCAGCGACCAATAGTAAGCGCACGCGGATACTTTCCACTGATCCATCTGCGCGAATATTTGCAGAAGGGAATTACGCCACCGCGGATCCAAACGTGGTTAACGATAATTGGACCAACGGTATCTGGAATGAGTTTTTTCATACCCTGAATCCTACCGAACAGGAAAAGCAGGCGATGAAGATGGATCAGCCTTTCCCTTTTGAAAAAGTGACAACGCACGCGCCGGAGGATGCCTACCGTCGTGTTGCCGACTATGCGGGCGCTTCGCTTCGTCGGGATGCTGTGGATAAGCGGATCGTCAACGAATTACTGACCGGTACCACGACGTATATAGGCTCGATATCGACCTCGCCTAAGCCGGGGATCATCGATAAAGTTTCGGATACGGATGGCTATCCGGTACTGAAATCTTTGGCGGCATGGCCCGATACGGACGGAGATGGTATTCCCGATATCTGGGAAGAGGCCTACGGACTGGACAAGAACAATGCACAAGATGCCAAGGCGTTTGACGTAGATCCAATGGGACGCTATTCCAATTTGGAGGTGTACTTTCACAATCTGGTCCAGCATATTGTCTATTACCAAAATTTGGGAGGGATCCAACAGGAAAAGAAATGAGAAACGAAAATATAATAATAGGTAACCAATTTATAAGCTAAAAATATATGATAAGCAAAAGGTTTTTTCTTAGTTGTTGTGCGATGCTGTTCGCAGCGATTAGCTTTGCGCAAACCGTTGTAACCGGCGTCGTTTCAGATAATGCCAAGCCGTTGGGAGGGGTAACGGTCACGGTACAGGGAACCAGCACAGCTGCGTCTACTGATAGCAACGGAAAGTTTAGAATTAGTGTTGCAGACCCGAAGACAGCGGTATTGTTGTTCAGGTTTATGGGGATGCACGAGCAGGAAGTACAGGTGGATGGACGTCTCTCCGGTATCGAAGTGCAGCTGGTCAATCTGGAAAATCAGATGGAAGACGTGGTGGTGATCGGATACGGAACGCAAAAGAGGGGAAACTTAACGGGAACCGTCGCGTCTGTATCGGGAGAGGTACTGGCTAAAGTTCCTACGACGTCTGTAGCTGAGGCTATGGTCGGAAGGCTGCCCGGTGTACAGATCACCGCGGTGGATGGTGCGCCCGATGCAGACATCACGATCCGTGTACGGGGAGGAGGGTCCATTACACAGGATAATTCTCCCCTCATATTGGTCGATGGATTTGAGGTCGCCAATCTAAATGATGTTCCACCATCGGATATAGAGTCGGTAAATGTGTTAAAGGATGCTTCCTCTACAGCGATATATGGTGCACGTGGAGCCAACGGTGTAATCTTGGTCACGACTAAGCGCCCAAAAGCCGGACGTGCAGTCCTTACTGCGAACTCCTTTTGGCAGATGAAAACGCTTTCGCGTAAGCTCGATGTTATGGACCCTTATGAGTTTGTCATGATGCAGTACGAGTATGATCGACAGCGCTCCTCTAATCCAGGAGGTTTTTTCAACAAGTATGGACAAGCTTACGAAATGTATAATTACCAAGGGATACGTGGCGTGGACTGGCAGAAGGAAATCTTTGGAGGGAATCCGATTGCCCGGTTCACCGATATCAATCTTTCTGGTGGTAGCGAGAAGACGAGGTACAAATTTTCGTTGGCAAATCAGGATCAACCGGGTATTTTGGTCGGTAACGGACTGGCGCAAACGAATATCAACTTGACCTTAGATACCAAATTGTCCGACCGTTTAACCTTGGAATACCGCACGCGCTTTACGAACCAGCAACTGGACGGTGCAGGTACGGAGGGTGTAAATCTATTGGATGCACTGCGTACAGCTCCAACCGAGGGTTTGGATGACTTTATGGCCCTACCCGAGGACAACACCTACTTTGATCCGGACGATTTCATCGAGGTTGTTCGGATGAATCCACAACAGAAGGCGGCAAACAACTACCGGAAGCGGGTGACGCGTACCTTTAACACGGCGGCCGGACTGACTTGGAATATTTGGGATAAGCTTTCTTTTAAAACCGAGATATCCGGCGAGTACAAGTATCTCGAAGACCAGCGTTTCTGGGGTGTAGATGAAAATACAGCCCGCAATAACAATAATTTGCCGGTGATCCAATGGAATATGAATAAGAATCCCAGATGGCAATGGACCAACCGACTGAACTATGACTTTGATTGGAAAGATATACACGAATTTCAGTTTATGATCGGGCAGGAAGTGCGGCACAATGCGAGCAGCGGAAAGTCCTATTCATCGCGTTATTTCCCCGAGAATATTACAGGCGAAAAGGCCTTTGACAATATCGCTTTAGGTACGGTCTTTGAAAGCTCCTCCGCTGCGGGTTCACCGGTCAGAATTTCGTCCTTTTTTGGCCGTGCTTATTACGGCTATGACGATAGATACTTGGTGACCCTCGCGATGCGTGCCGACGGGTCGACCAAGTTTGCGCCCGGCAATCAATGGGGGTTATTCCCCGCTGTATCTGCGGCGTGGCGCGTGATGAACGAGGAATTTATGCAGGGGATAGATTACCTATCAAATCTAAAGGTACGTATCGGCTATGGTATATCGGGAAACGATAGGATCGGAAGTGACCTTTTTGCGAAGTATTATCGTGTGAATCGTAACCGGCCGGTCGGATGGGGCGAAGAGACGGATCATTACTATTACAATTTTTTTGACACAAACAACCTCTACAACCCTACGGTCAGATGGGAAACCACAATTTCGCGTAATGCGGGGTTAGATTTTGGTTTTTTTAATGAAAAAATAAACGGTACGGTGGATGTCTATTGGAATACGGTAAAGGATCTGTTGGTACCTTCAGATATTCCGGCACATGCTGGTTATACCAAGATCATGACCAATGTTGGGCAGACATCTAATAGGGGAGTTGATGTCGCATTGAATGCTTATGTCGTCGATAAAAGAGACTTTTCGTTGAACGTTAACTTTAACGTAGGGTATAATCGGACACGGATCGATAACTTGGCTACGGGCGAGAATGAATGGATCTTGTCTTCGAATTGGGCGGGTTCACAACTGCTCAATACCGACGATTACCGTGCTTACGTAGGCGGGACCAAAGGCCTGATCTTTGGTTTCGTTAATGACGGTATGTATACGATGGATGATTTTTCTTCCTTCAATACCACCACCAGAACGTGGGTGCTCAAGGATGGTGTCGCCAATTCCCGAAATCTTTCGGGAGACCCCCGTCCGGGTAATGCGAAGTTTAAAAAGTTGACACCTGTAGATCCCAATGACCCCAATACCTATGTCATCGGAGACAATGACCGTACGGTCATCGGGGAGACCACACCAGACTTTTCGGGTGGCTTTGGGCTCGACGCGAGGTATAAAAACTTTGACTTCACCGTATTCTTCAATTATATGGTAGGTTTTGATGTGTTTAATGCCAATAAGGTGATGATGACATCCTGGTATAACAATAATCGCAACAACCTAAGCATGGATGTGGGAATGGATAAGCGTTGGCGAAATTTTGACGATATGGGCAATGAGATTCGTTATAGCCCGGATGCTTTGGCTAAATTCAATGAAAACGCAACCATGTGGAACCCTACCTCCATCGGACGTCCGATTGCAATGTCTTATGCGGTGGAGGATGGATCTTTCCTGCGGTTGAATATGGCTTCCCTGGGCTATACCCTGCCACAGGCGCTAACGAAACGGGTAGGCATTAATAGGGCACGGATTTATGCGACGGGCTACAATCTTTTGACGATTACCGGTTACTCGGGATATGATCCGGAAGTCAATATAGAGACCGGACTTACACCTAATGTTGATCACAATTCTTACCCTAGAAGTAGGACGTACACCTGCGGGGTACAGTTTACATTCTAATCTTAAAGACTAAACGAAATAAACAATGAAAAAGTCATTATATGCAATTTTTGTGGGGTTGATGATGTCGCTGTCATCATGTGACGATTTTCTCGCGGTAGAGCCACCAACCGGATTTACATCTGAATATATCTATTCGTCCGAATCGGAGATTAAGGCTGCATTGGCGGGTGTATATTCACTCATGCTCCGGGACGATGCCTACGGCAATAGGCTGGCCTATGTCTACAACTCCAACACGGACGTGGAGATGTCCGGAATTGCTACGAGTGCGGCGAACGTAAACGGAGGTGATATGGCTTGCTTTGAGCCTAAGCCATACTGGACGACATTGAACGGAACCTGGAACACCATGTATGCGACGATCAATCTGACCAACGATATTATTCAGGGGGTGGAAACCTCCGAGCTATATCGAAATGCGGATAAGACCAAGACCTCCACGATTACTCAAATGTATGGTGAGGCGAAAACATTGCGTGCGATGTTGTACCTTGACCTCATCCGTATCTGGGGTGATGTGGTATTTCGTACAGTGCCTTCCTCTTCCGAAGAAGACTTATTGGTAGGCGTTACCGACCGCAATGAGATATTGGAGTTTTTGATCGATGATCTGAAGGCGGTCGAACCGCTGATGTTTTACGCGGGTGAATTGGACTATGGCGTAGAACGCGCTTCACGGGAGTTCTGTCAGGGACTCATCGGGTTGTTGGCTATGAATAGAGGCGGCTGGGCATTGCGGCCCAACGTCAGCAATCCGGCTAGCATAGGCTATATGGAACGGGGCGAGAACCATACACACTACTATGATATAGCGATCGAATACTTAGGCAAGGTCATCAACGATGGTCGGCATAACCTGGCCCTGAGTTTCGAAGAACTGTGGGACAGGGAAAATAATTGGTCAACTCCCCACAACGATGATATTATCTTTTCTATTCCGATGTTGAAGAACTCATCGAGCCAATTTGGCTACTACCTGGGGATACCTATTACGGCAGGTACACATCCTTATGGCGGGGCCTCCGGCAATCTCAACCTCAGTGCGCTATATCTGTATTCCTTCGATAAGAAGGATCTCCGGAGAGACGTTACCTGTGCGCCCTATCGCTACAACGAACGTCTGAATCAGGAGATTCGTCTGGATTTGGCGACATTGCCCACCGGAAAATGGTCCAAACTGAAAATGAATAACCCGTTGGGAGCCTCTAGCCAAGCCGGTACAGGAATTAATTTTACATGGATGCGTTTTGCCGATGTACTGTTGCTCTATGCCGAAGCGGTAAACGAACAGTTCGGTCCACGTGAGGACGCGAAGGAATGCCTGAAACGCGTTAGAAGGCGCGCATTTGAATCTTCGGACTGGAGTAGCAAAGTGGATGCTTATGTAGATGTACTTGGCAATAAAGAAGATTTCTTCCAAGCCATTATGGATGAGCGGAAGTGGGAATTTGGTGGAGAAGGCATCCGTAAATTTGATCTGGCCCGTTGGAACAAATACAGTGAAGTGATTTACCAGCTCTACCACGACATGATCAGTTGGGGTAAAGTAGCCAATGGTGGTTTTGATCCCGATATTCCAGATGCCGCTGCCAGCATCTACTGGAGGAATATACCGGATCCCAACAATTCGGATCGCACGATTCTGGATATCGTGGGTATTGATGAATTCGTACACGCCAGACCGGCTGGCTATACGGAGCACGAACTCGCCAAAAAATGGTATGCACTGGATAATGCCACCGAAAGCTATGAGCCTATTCCTACTATCCGCTGGAGCTTTAGAGGTTTTATCAATTACAATAATGCTGTCCAGGTCAGTCCAACCGACCCACTGCGGTACCTCTGCCCGTACCCAAGCAAGGTGATCACCGATCACCGTGGTAAAATACAGAATTATTATGGGTTTAATTATTAAGGTTATGCAATACAAAACAATGATGAAAAGACTATCTATTTTATCCATCCTGTTCTTAGCCGCTTTTTTTACCTTGCTTTTTAATGCGTGCAAAGAGCTAAACTATGATGAAGATATCGACTTGTTTCAACCCAGATTCGTGTTGGCCGAACCGAATGTAGCGGGCAATTCTATCGCCTGTGTATGGTATAAAGTCAATGATGCGGTAGCTTACCAGGTGGACTTTTACCTGGATAATTATTACACCAATCAGTTTGCGTCGTATACGGTCACCGATCCGCAGATATTCTTGGACGATATTCCGTATGCCACGCGATATTATATCCGTGTACGATCGATCGCTGCGGATACCTTGAACAATTCGCGCTGGACCATGACAAGCGCATTGACGCAACCGCGCCCGGCATATGCCAGTTTATTGGAGCGTGTGGCCAAAGGGGATATACTGGAAAATTCGGCTATTATACGTTGGACGATTGATTCCGATAATCCGGTGGATAGTATTAGTCTTGTACCTGCCATGGATGCTACACTACCCAGTATTGCTCGGTACCTGACGGCAGAGGAGATTAGCCAAGGTTATGCTGATATTAACGGATTGGAGAAAAACACCCTGTATAATGTAAATATTTACGATACCCACAAGCCGCGTACATACGACAAACCCTATAATACGGTTACCTTCCGTACAGCAGGACCTTCCGCGGAGACGGTTATTGTCGGGGCCACCGATGATTTAACGACGATACTGACGGAGGCGAATAATAACGCGGAAGTCCCTGAAGGCGTAGAGTATTATATTCCTGCCGGCTCGTTCTACAAACTAGCACCATTCCAGATCAGGAAAGGATTCAAACTAGTAGGGGCACCTGGCGGTACCAAAGCGCAGATCGAGATGACGGGTAACTGGGATATTTCTTCGAATGCCTATATTGCCAGTTTAGAGTTTGAAAATATAGAGTTCTTCCAAAATCTGGAGGCCGGTTATTTTCTCAATAGTGGTGGAGGATGGAATCTAGAACAGGTGATTTTCTTTAACTGTAACTTCAAACATTTCAAACGGGGATTCTGGCGTCATCAGGGCAGCTCTTACAAACGGATCGGTCGCTTGGAAATGGAGAACTGTCTGTTCGACGAGAACGGCGGACATACCGGGCCCTATGGATTATTTTCCATCAACTCGGGAGGAAATGACAATATCGAACATGCCAGTTTTACCAATTGTACTTTGATGCGGGATTATTATGGAACGACAGACCGTACGCGTAATATGCGGCATTTGTTTGACTATGGCTCTTCTGCCTATCCGATCAATCTGGAGTACCGTAATATTACGATTTATGATTATGCCTATAATCAGCGGTTGATCAACATCTCTTCGGCGGCAGGCTCGTCACTGGTGTTTGAGAAAGTCCTGATTGCCTCGGCTTCGGGTGCTCCATATGCGATCGCTGCGGCTACGGCGACCAGTTTCGACCATAATTATGCGACGACAGATTACCTTCCGGGATTGACGCCAATTGCTGGTACGGCATTGGGCGTTAGCGCGGCAGACCTGTTTGTCAATCCGACAGCAGGTGATTTGACGATAAAAGATATAAATTCCCCGATTGTCACGAATCGGGTCGGAGATACACGCTGGTTACCTTAGCACGATAATTTACTTCTTGCAACGTGAAGAAAGCCCTCCTAGTGGGGGCTTTCGTGCGTGATGCCCGGTTCTTGCTATACAACAAGAAGGTAGGTGTTTTGGAATATTTAGGTGGGTGAATTGGCATTCCTTCTCATAAATAGAGCTATCGATTTGCTTTTTAGGGCAAAGACCGTAATATTTGTTTTTGTTTATTGCCAGAGAAGAGGATGAGAATATTTACGCTAACCTTGCTGTTGTTGTCAGTTTTTGTGCGGTTATACGGCCAGCCTAGATCCTCCATAGAGCACTATAGCTTGCAGGAGGGGCTCCCACAGCGTAATATCATGGGCATCACCCAAGACAGGAAAGGATTTATCTGGCTGGGTACCTGGGATGGTATCTGTAAATTTGATGGGCATACATTCACCTCGTACAAAACCAGTCCGGAGGATGCTGTGGTCATGACCACCAATCGGGTGGACAAGATCTTAGAAGATAACGATGGTTATATATGGCTTTGTGCTTATAACCAGGAAACGTTTAAGTTTGACCCACGTACAGAAAAGTTTGTGGCACGGTATCCGGCCGGTAATAAGACGTTCAAGACCTCGCATATACGCGTACAGCCCTCTGGTAATGTATGGCTGACCTCGGAGAAAGAGGGTGCGGTATGTGTCACGAAATCCGGTGAACATGCTTTTTCCTTGGAAAGGAACAATCTGCCGGGGAATAAAGTTTATTCGGTTTACGAAGATCAAGAGGGGTTATCGTGGATACTTACGGATAACGGTGTGACGCAGGTGTCGATAGCTTCGGAAGTGAGTCGTATATTAAATAACTTCTATACAGCGCCCCGTTCCGCATCGGATAAGATGCCCTTTTTTTGTGCGTTGGAGACCGACGGGGAAATCTGGTTTGGTTCCGGTCGAGGAAAGATATTTTGTTATCAAAAAGCAAGTAAAAGCTTTTTGCCTTTCGAAACCGGCCTGTCTTCCGATATTGTATCGATGGCCAAAGTTTATGATAACTTATTGGTGATATTGAGCGCTAAAGACGGCTTTATCATCTGTGATCGACAGCGCAGCCAACTAAAAAAAGTGGATAGTTCTACCGCCAAAGAGCTTCCCACCAACGAGATGATCTCCTGTTTTGTGGATAAAAGCCATAATATATGGCTGGAAACCAATTCCAAAGGTTTGGCACGATATAATATTATAGAGGACAAACTCCGTTACTATACCCCCAATGATTATGGAAACAATAAGGCTGTGCATCCTTCCTTCTTTATTGTGGAGGACAAGATGGGGGGGATATGGACACATCCGCACGGAGGTTTTTCATTTTACGATCCCAAGACGGATAGGTTGGTGCCCTTTTATAATAATCCTTTATCGTCCGAGTGGCGATTTTCGGATGTGCTGCACAATATTTTTCAAGATCGACAGGGCAATCTTTGGATGAGTGCCCGTTCAGGAGGGCTCGAAAAGATTGTATTTGATAATCCGCTCTTCCGATTAAATGATTTTTACTCCAATAAGATTTCGGCAACAGGATTTGAGGTCAGATCTTTTTTACAGGATGATAAGCAACGTATCTGGTTGGGCAGCATGAATGGCTACATTTCTGTTTATGATGCAAACAAAGAGTTTAAAGGTTTTCTGAATAAGGATGGCAGCATTTCCAACAACGGAACACCGCTTCGATCGGCGGCAGCCTATAGCTTTCTTCAGGATCGCGAGGGTAAGATATGGATCGGCACCAAGGGTAATGGGGTATATGTGCTTACACCGCGCAATGCACAGGGAGAAACATTTCATGTCCAGCAGTTCACACACGATGCTGCAGACCGGTTCAGTCTGAGCCACGATGCGGTATACGCCATGCACGAAGATGATCAAGGCCATATCTGGATAGGAACTTTTGGTGGTGGAATCAATCTGTTTGATACGCAGCAGCAAAGATTTATCAACCAGAATAACAGGTTTGCCAACTATCCATCGGAAATCGGTCTGCGGATCCGCGATATCAAGAGTCGCGGAAATAAGGTCTATGTGGGTACCACGTTAGGATTTCTCGTTTTGGAGATGGATTATGGTCAGCGACAGATTAAAACCCATAGGGTCTACGCCAAAGGCGATAAAAAGGAAAGCGGTCTCCATGCCAACGACGTATACGACGTGTTGGTAACAGGCCAGGATGAAGTATATGTGGCCACATTCGGAGGCGGGTTGGCAAGAGTGCAGCACTTTGATGCGGAGGGATTTCCCGAGACATTCAAGATTTATGATCGCCAGAACGGTTTGTTGTCCAGTATTGTGCTGTCTATTTCAGAGGATGGAGACCAAAATTTATGGATAAATAGTGAGGGTAGCCTTTCGCGCTTTGATCCCCGTACCGAATCGTTTGAGCAGTTTAACGACGTGAGTAGGGCCATTCGCAATCAGAATTTTACGGAAGCGTCGCCCTTATTGACGGAAGAGGGCGATCTGATCTACGGATGTGCGCACGGTACGTTGTCTTTTTCTACACACCAGATAACTAAAAATACCTTCACCCCTTATCTGGCATTGACTAATTTTAAGGTCGCTAATCAAGATTACTCCCTTGCGGTGCAGATTGATGATGCAGATAAGGTGGTTTTGCAGCATAATCAGAATACGTTTAGTGTGGAGTATGCAGCACTCGACTACGCCGATCCCAATGGTATCATGTATGCGTATATGTTGGAGGGTTTTGATGAGGATTGGATTTATGGGCAGCAGCAGCGTATGGCCAACTATACCAATATTCCACCGGGTGAATACGTGTTCAAGGTCCGGTCTACCAATAGCAATGGGAGCTGGACATCCAATACCCGAATGGTGTCGTTGCTTATCCAGCCATCCTTTTGGCTTACAAAATGGGCTTACTTTATATATACCGTGTCTTTTGGCGTCCTGCTGTATATTATCTTTAGGTCGCTGTTCGTTTTCTACCGTATGCGTGACCGTATCAAACTGGAACAGGAACAGGCGGAGCTGAAGACACGATTTTTCACCGATATATCACATGAAATCAGGACGCCACTGACGATGATCGTATCGCCGATCGAACACATGTTACAGCACGGTAAGACCCATGAGATCCTTAAACCGCAGCTTCAGTTGGTTTTGCGTAACGCCAACCGTATGTTGAAAATGGTCAATCAGATTCTTGATTTTCGAAAGATTCAAAACCGAAATCTACAGATACGAGAGGTTCCGATCGGAACCTTTATGGAAGAGCTTTGTCGGGGATCTTTTCAGATCATTGCGGATCAGGGCGTCACACTGGTCGTGGATAATCAGGTTGGAGATACGAAAATATGGGCGGATTCCGAAGGATTGGAAAAGTTGGCTTACAATCTCATCTCCAATGCCGTCAAGCATGCAGCAGAAGGTAAGTGCATAGAAGTTTCGGTTCTATCAAGGGAAAATGCAGTTGCATTGCAGATCAGGGACTATGGAGAAGGGATGACCAAGGATACGCTAAGTAAGCTGTTCACCCGGTTTGTATCTTTCAGTAAGGATAAGAGCAAACCAAGTACAGGTATCGGACTTTCCATAGTACAAGAGATCGTGGACAAGCATCATGCGAAGATATACGTAGACAGCGAGGTTGGTAGCGGTACGACGTTTACTGTCGAGTTTCTATTGGGTCTGGATCATTTTGCCAACGATACCGAAGTAGAGATCTGTAGGAATGGAGATGCTCCGCAGAATTTGGCGATCCCCGTTATAGACAATGTGGAGCCTATAATGCCAGCAGATAAAATGTCTGTTTTGGTTGTGGAGGACGATCCGGATCTCCGGACTTTTATCGCTTCGTTACTTCAAGAACATTACGAGGTGTATGTTGCCGGTGATGGTAAGGAAGGATACGAAAAGACGTTGGAGCATATGCCAGATTTTATTTTGAGCGATAGCATGATGCCAACCGTAGACGGAATTACCTTCCTGCAAAACGTACGTAAGAACAGGGATATCAGCCATATTCCATTTATTCTATTGACTGCCAAGGTGGGAGAACAGCACGAACTGGAAGGTATCCGCATGGGGGCAGATGACTACATGACGAAACCGTTCCACGTCAATTTGTTGATAGCCAAGATTGACAATATTCTTAAGCAAAGACGCCTGCATGCTGATCATCTACGAAACAAGTCCGCGCCGGAACAGGCAGAAGAAGTAAAACCGGCTGTATATAATGCGATTACAGCTCAGGACGAGCTATTCCTACAGAAGTTGAAGGAAAGTGTATTGGAGCATATGGACGACAATACGTTTACAATCGACGATTTGGTCAATCAGACGCATCTGAGCCGTCGGGTTTTTTTTAATAAAATAAAAAGCCTCACCGGACTGGCTCCAGTGGAATTTGTGCGGGATATACGTCTTACGCACGCGGCTGCGCTCTTAAAGACACAGCTATATATGATTAAAGAAGTCGTGTATATGGTCGGGTTTTCTGACGTACGGTATTTTACCCAGTGTTTTAAGGAAAAATATCAAATGACACCGGGACAGTACAAGAATCGGTTTAAATAATGCGGCTATGCCAATTTGACTAACGAATAGTTCCAAAATGTCCACGGTATTTATAGGGTTTAACCTCTATAATTGCAGGAGTTGACTAATGGTATAATACATATTTTAAACTTACAAATTGGTATATGATCAATCTCTGGACAAAAAAAAATATTCGTTTCGCTGTTTTGTGCTGTTTGTTGAGCGTGGGATTCCATATGACTCTGGCTTTGGAAACTCCACGCAAGGATTATCAGCGCTTGTATAAGAACCTTCCTTTTGAAATGCCTATTCTCGAGCGACCTATATTTCCAGAGACCGCTGTCAATATCAAAGATTATGGTGGTCAGGCCGACGGCGTCACGTTGAATACAGAAGCTTTCGAGAAGGCAATGACAGATCTGTCTGCCCAAGGTGGGGGAACCTTGATGGTGCCATCGGGTATCTGGCTGACTGGCCCTATCACCCTACGGTCCCATATTAATCTGCACTTGCAGAAAGGTGCGATTTTATTGTTTTCCTCAGATTTTGAGCTCTATCCCTTGGTGACGGCTGTTTTTGAAGGTAAGGAGAGCAGACGTTGCCAATCGCCGATATCGGGAAAGAACTTGGAGAACGTGGCTATCACGGGAGATGGCGTTATCAATGGTTCGGGTGAAGCTTGGCGGCCCTTAAAAAAGATGAAGGTCTCGGAGGGACACTGGAAGCAGGTCGTACAGTCTGGCGGTGTACTTAAAGATGCAGGCCTATGGTATCCTTCGGCCAACGCCCTAAAGGGAGATACGGCCGACCGACAGTCCTTTTCGTCCGAAGCAGATTGGTTGTCCATCAAAGATTTTCTACGCCCTGTCATGGTAAGCTTGGTGGAGTGCAGGAATGTATTGTTGGAAGGTGTGCTTTTCGAAAACTCTCCGAGCTGGAACATCCACCCCTTCCTTTGCGAAAATCTCATTATTGACAATATACAGGTACGCAACCCGTCCTATGCGCAGAATGGGGACGGACTAGATATCGAATCCTGTAAGAATGTAATTGTAACCGGATCTACCTTTGATGTGGGGGATGACGGCATATGTATCAAGTCGGGCAAAGACGAAGAAGGCCGTGAGCGCGGTCGTCCTACGGAAAATGTTATTATCGAAAACTGTAGGGTGTTCCGCGGACACGGCGGTTTTGTCATCGGAAGCGAGATGTCTGGAGGTGTTCGGAATATTTTTGTCTCGGATTGCCAGTTTTTGGGCACGAATATCGGTCTACGGTTCAAGAGCGCCCGCGGTAGGGGAGGTGTGGTCGAGAATATCTATATCCAGCGCGTCAATATGTTTGATATTGTCCACGAACCCATGTCTTTTGATCTATATTATTTTACCAAAAGGACAGATAGCATTCCGGCAGTCGATGTGTCTACACCTGTCTTTAAGGATATATACATCAGCGATATCGTAGCCAGCAATGTAGACAAGGCGATGTTTTTCAACGGTCTACCGGAGATGAATATGTCCAATATCAACGTGCGCAATACGGTTATTACGGCTAGGCGGGGCGCAGAACTATCTGATGTAACACAGGTAACGTTCGAGAATGTGGCGATTTATCCCCAGGAAGGTCCGGCACTGCTGCTGAACAATGTGAAGAATATGTCGGTTAAAGGGTTTAAGTACCCAGCGGAAATGCAAAAACCTGTGCTGATCAAAGGAGCAAAGTCCAGAAATATAGACCTGCCATTTCCTATTGCAAATTAAAGATATGTGGAGATAGTACGAATTATTTAAATCAACAAAACGATGATAAGATTTTTTTTAGCTTTTACCTTAATGATTGCCGGTATCGTCCAGGCACAAGAACCTTACAAGAACCCGGAGCTGAGTTTTGAAGTCCGGGTGGAAGATTTATTAAAACGTTTGACGTTGGAGGAGAAAGTTATATTGATGCACGATGTGTCGCAACCGATTGAGCGATTGGGAATCAAACCCTATAATTGGTGGAATGAGGCCCTTCATGGTGTGGCGCGGGCAGGGATTGCGACGGTCTATCCGCAGCCGATAGGCATGGCGGCCACGTTTGACAATAAGGCGGTATTTGATGTGTTCACTGCCGTGTCGGACGAGGCTCGGGCCAAGAACAGTTATTACATGCAGCGCGGTGAATACGGCCGTTACCAGGGGTTGACCATGTGGACACCCACCATCAACATTTACCGAGATCCGCGTTGGGGAAGAGGAATAGAGACTTATGGAGAGGACCCGTATCTGACGAGTTTAATGGGCGTGGCCGCCGTGAAAGGGCTTCAAGGGCCATCGGATGAAAAATACGATAAGCTGCACGCCTGCGCCAAGCATTTTGCGGTGCACTCCGGCCCGGAATGGAACAGACACTCCTTTGACGCCAACAATATCAAGGTGCGCGATCTATGGGAAACTTACTTACCAGCATTTGAAGCCTTGGTCAAAGATGCACAAGTGAAGGAAGTAATGTGCGCTTACAATCGGTTTGAAGGCGAGCCGTGCTGCGGTAGCAACCAGTTGCTCCACCAGATTCTGCGGGAGAAATGGGGGTTTCAGGGAATTGTGGTAGCCGACTGTGGTGCTGTCCGTGACTTTTACGGCAAGGGTGCACATGAAACACATCCAGATGCAGAAAGCGCTTCGGCATACGCCGTGCTGGCCGGAACAGACTTGGATTGCGGTTCGAGCTACAAAGCTTTGGTAGAGAGCGTGCAGAAAGGGTATATTAAAGAAGAAGATATCGACGTATCCGTCCGGAGATTGCTACTGGCACGGTTTCAACTTGGCGAGTTGGACGATCAGGATGCCGTGTCGTGGACCAAAATACCGTACGATGTTGTCGCTTCCGAAGCACATGACAAACTGGCGGTAGATATTGCCCGCAAGTCCATGACCCTATTACAGAATAAAAATAATGTGTTGCCTCTAAAACGCGGTGACCTCACGATAGCGGTCGTGGGTCCGAATGCCAACGATTCTATTATGCAGTGGGGTAATTACAACGGTACGCCGACTCGCACCATTACCATTTTGGAGGGTATCCGCGCTGCTTTGGGTCCTACGGACAAGTTGATCTACGACAGAGGGTCTTCCCTAGTGGAGAATACGCTGATGGAAAGTGCTTTCGGTCAATGTCGTTCGGCAGATGGCCCAGGTTTTAGTGCTCGTTACTGGAACAATACGGAGCGTAGCGGAGAGGCCGATGTCAAGACACAGATCACGACGCCTTTCAATTTTAATACCATGGGGGCTACCGTATTTGCAGCAGGTGTGGAACTGACCGATTTCTCCGCGAGTTACAATACGGTATTTGTTCCGCAGCATTCGGGTGAGGTCGTGTTTGACTTTTATGTCAACGGTATCGTTAATCTATTGGTAGATGGCAAAGAGGTCAAGGGCGTGAAGGCGAATCACGGGAGCCGGAAGATGTCCCATGGGATGAAAGTCGAGGCTGGAAAATCTTATGACCTGCAAATCGACTTCTTCTATAACAGGGGTGATGCGCAGTTGATGTTCGATTTTGGATATAAGGAAGAAATTAATGTGGCCAAGACAGTCGAAAAGGTAAAGGATGCTGATGTTGTCATCTTTGTAGGGGGGATCTCTCCGTCACTGGAAGGTGAGGAGATGGGCGTTAATTTGCCCGGATTTAAAGGCGGTGATCGTACCGATATCGAACTCCCTGCCGTACAGCGTAATTTAATAAAAGCGTTAAAAGATGCGGGAAAGAAAGTGATTTTGGTTAATTGTTCCGGTTCGCCAATAGGATTCGAGCCGGAAGTAGATAACTGCGAGGCCATCTTGCAAGCCTGGTATCCGGGGCAATCGGGCGGTAAGGCCGTAGCCGATGTGCTTTTTGGCGATTATAATCCGGCTGGCCGTTTGCCGGTAACTTTCTACAAAAATGTACAGCAACTACCTGACTTCGAAGATTATGATATGGCCGGTCGCACGTACCGTTATATGAACGAGAAACCCCTCTTTCCGTTTGGATATGGCTTGAGCTATACCACCTTTGCCTACGGCGAGCCTCGTCTGGACAAAGCGCGTGTAAAGGCTGGAGAATCCATCCGCCTGACTGTTCCGGTAAGCAATACCGGCGATAGAGATGGGGAAGAAGTCGTGCAGGTATATCTGAATAAAGCAAAAGACAAAAGTGGTCCGCACAAAACGCTAAAAGCATTCCAGCGTTTGCATATTCCCGCTGGACAGACTGTTGATGTTGTACTCGAGCTCTCGGCCAAACAATTCGAGTGGTGGAACGAAGCTACGCAGGAGATGGATGTTAGCGCAGGCAAATTCAATGTTTTTGTGGGCAGCAGCTCGCAGGACAGTGATCTTAAAAAATTAAGTCTGGAGCTGTGGTAGGATTAATTATATATCGCGGGTTTCAATCGTGTTTGCAGACTTTTATTCCATCAATACATTGATGAATAGGACAAATTTTTCTATGTTTGAGGTGAGAATTATGCCCACATGCTAGAAAAAACCAATATACGGAAATCCTGTACCATTGAACAACATCAGATTGTTGTCGATGATAAACTGATCTGGTCAAGTGAACCCCATGTGTCCTTTTCAGATTTTGCGAAGGGAGCTTTTCTTCATCTGGACATTGACTATCCGAAATTCTATAAGATGGATGCGTTGAGCAAACTGGCTTTTCTGGCTGCTGAATTTATCTTACAGGAAGAAGATAAGGATGAGCTTGCTCTTGTCTTAGCAAACAGATCCGGTAGTCTGGATACCGATGTAAAACATCAGGAAAGTATTCAGGATCCCGAACATTTTTATCCACGGCCAGCGACCTTTGTTTATACGCTTGCGAATATCTGTGCTGGTGAGATTGCTATCCGGCACGGTTTGCAAACAGAGCATGCTTTTTTCGTTGCGGAGGAGTTCCCCGAAGAAACGATTACGGCATATGCTAATTACTTGCTGCAATCCGGTAAAGCAAAGCGCGTCTTGTATGGATGGGTAGAATATTTTCAGGAAGCGTATCGGGCAGTTTTGTATATTTTTTAGTGAAAACAGCGCATTTTAATTAAGTTTGTCTTTATTTTTATACATAATGACAGCATTAAAAGAAGAGCTAAAAAAGCAAATTATCAACGTACTAAATCTGGAAGATATTACCCCCGAGGATATACAGGATGACGAGGCTTTATTTGATGAAGGGTTAGGCTTAGACTCAATCGATGCATTGGAGCTGATTGTATTGATGGATAAAGAGTATGGCATTAAATTGTCTGACCCGAAGCTGGGTAAGTCTATTTTTCAGTCTATCGAAACGATGACAACCTATATTTCGGAAAATAGAACGAAGTAATGACAGGCGAGGGCGTTGCGGTAACCGGTTTGGGTGTTATTTCTTCGATTGGAAATACATGGGAAGAAAACCTGCAGGCTTTACAGACAGGTAAACATGGCCTTTCACGAATCGCAAACTTTCCTACACGTTTACAAGAATATATTTGGGTAGGCGAGGTAAAATCCAGCAATGACGAACTGGCGGACAATCTGGAGCTATCGCCACCTCATTCCTTTACGCGAACAGCTCTTTTAGGCGCTTATGCCGCCCGCCAAGCACTAAAATCCGCTAACATTGACGATGTCAATCAGATAAGGACGGGATTTCTATCATCAACAAGCGTCGGTGGTATGGACTATACCGAACGATATGGTCCCACCTATCTTACATCACCCGAATGGCGTCGTTATATCCCTTCGCATCCAGCAGGCGATTCCTCCCATAAAATAGCGAAATATCTGGGTATAAAGGGACTCGTCACGACCGTGAGCACCGCGTGTTCGTCAGCCGCCAATGCTATCATGATGGGTGCCCGTTTGATTCGTTCTGGACGCCTGGATCGCGTCATCGTAGGCGGAACGGATGCCTTGAGCAAGTTTACGATTAATGGATTTCACACCTTGATGATCTTATCGGATGCACCTTGTCGACCCTTCGACAAGCACCGTAATGGGCTTAACTTGGGAGAGGGTGCGGCATATCTCGTGTTAGAATCTCAAAAAACGGTAAAACAGCAAGGTAAAAATGTGTTGGCCTACCTAACGGGCTATGGCAACGCAAATGACGCGTTTCACCAAACAGCATCTTCGGAAAATGGAGAAGGGGCATTCCTGGCCATGCAAAAGGCCTTAGCCGTTGCGCAGTTGCGGCCACAAGACATCGATTATGTCAATGTGCATGGGACAGCTACACCGAACAACGATTTGTCGGAAGGGCGGGCCATGCAACGTATCTTTAAAAATAAGACACCTTCTTTTAGCTCAACGAAGCCTTTTACAGGACATACATTGGCTGCAGCGGGTGCCATCGAAGCTGTATATAGCATGTTGGCATTGCAACAGGATCTGGTATTTCCGAATCTTCATTTCGATACACCGATGGAAGAATTCGATATGATACCGCAGACGATGGTACAATACCGATCGGTGTCTCATGTGCTCTCTAACTCTTTTGGGTTCGGGGGTAATTGTTCATCCCTTATTTTTTCAAAAGCTTGAAAAGACGTGTATTTATAAACGGTATTGGTGCAGTGACAACGCAGGGGGTGTGGCGACCGGATTTTTTTTCAGCAGCACGGGAAATCGATCAGGCTATTACCACTGCTGATCAACCGTCGTATAAAGGATTGGCTTCGCCAGCGGCGATCCGTCGTATGTCGAGAGGTATGAAGATGGGGATGTATGCCGCACAACAAGCGTTAGCGGAGGCTGCTGTGACGACGCCGGATGCCATTATTACCGGAACCGGATTGGGGTGCTCCGAAGATTCTGATAAATTCCTCCGTAGTATGTGGGAAAACGACGAACAATTTCTCACACCAACATCTTTTATCCAATCTACGCACAATACCGTCGCTGCTCAGATCGCGCTGCAGCTGTCCTGCAAAGGATACAACGTAACACACGTAAACGGAGCAAGTTCTTTTGAATCGGCTTTGTTGGATACACTATTGTTGTTAGTATCTGGAGAGCATAAAAATGTGTTACTGGGAGGAATTGATGAGGTCGCCAAACAGACTTATGCTTTTCTGCAGGCTGCGGGATATATCAAAGCAGATGGTGTCCGGGAAACGGTTAAAAACAGCCTGTCGCCGGGAGTTAATTATGCAGAAGGTGCTTGTTTCTTTTCCATGGGCATCGATCAAACAGAAACATCGTATGGGGAAGTCGTGGATATCGCCTTGCAAAACGAGTTGGATATAGCAGAAACAGGATCCTTTTTACAGGATTTTCTGGCGACAAACGATATACAGCCAACGACTATCGATGCGGTTGTCCTAGGCTATAATGGTGATGAACAGGATGATTTATTCTATATAGCTATACAGCAAATACTTCCATTCGCCACACCGTTATATTATAAGCAGTTAAGTGGTCAGTTTGATAGTTGTTCGGCTTTTGGTTTAACGGTGGCTGCTTCTGTGCTACAACAGCAGACCGTTCCTTCTATGTTGTATTGGAACGATAAAAGTCTGCCAAAAACTGTCTGGAAAAATATCTTGATCTATAATCACTATCGGGGTAAAGATCATTCTCTCGTTTTTGTTCGGGCATGTTAAAGCATAAGGTATTATATCCCTTGTTTCTGGTAGCCGGATTTATCACGATGCTCATCGGCATCTTTGGATACTCTTTTGCTTGGTTTCTTGTCATTTTACTGTTGTCGGTTGGTTTGACTGCTTGGGGTACGTTTGATATCCGTCTAGGATATTTTATCCCCACTTTTTTTCGAAAAAAAAGCCATGCACAACGACAGGTCGCGCTGACTTTCGATGATGGTCCTTCTCCTTATACCGCCGAAGTGCTGCAATTATTGAAGACTTATCAATTCAAAGCGACCTTTTTCTGTATCGGAAAACAGGTTTCGGCGTATCCGCATATCACAAGGATGATTATCGACGAAGGGCATACCATCGGTAATCATACCTACAGCCATCCTAAAAGTTTTGGTTTTTTAAAAGAAAGGGAAATTGTTACAGAGCTGGAGCGATGTAATTTAATTATACAACAAATCGTAGGCAAAAAGCCACAATTCTTCAGACCGCCGTTTGGGGTGACTAATCCATTGGTAGCAAAGGCTGTCCAATACACGAAACAGCACGTCATCGGGTGGAGCAATCGCTCGTTAGATACGGTGATAGGAGATGATGATAAAATCTATCGCCGAGTGCGCCAAAAGTTGAAATCTGGGGATATTATCCTTTTTCATGATACCTCACAACGCACGGTCGATGCCCTAAAACAGCTGCTTCCTTATTTACAGAAACAAGGATATATATCGGTTTCTGTAGATGATTTGTTAAATTTGCAGGGATATGAATGATAAATTACTGTATTTATTGTTTTTTTTGATGCCTTATTGCGGATGGGCACAGACGAGGGAAATGACGGCAAATGAACAGGCCAGCTTTCAGAAGTCCTTACAACAGCTTGTAGAAATCAAGACTGTATCGGCAGATTTTGTGCAATACAAGCACCTTAGCTTTATGAAAAAGCCAGTGGAGTCGGCCGGAAAGCTGTATGTAAAACATCCCGATAAATTGAGCTGGGCATATACGGCACCTTTTCAGTATAAGATGGTGTTCAAAGACCATAAAATCTATATCGATGACCAGGGGAAGAAGCAAACGATTACGATCGGAAACAGTAAGCAATTTGAAAAAATAAGTGCGTTGGTTTCTTCCAGTCTGCGCGGCGGCAAATACGACGAGAAGGAATTTGCGGTTTCCTATCTGAAGCAAGGCAACGCTGACATGGTACGTTTGACACCGAAATTAGCGGGTGCGAAAAAGTACATTAAAGAGATTGTCCTGTTATTTTCGTCGACGGATAAGCACATAGAGGAGGTGAAGCTTGTCGAACCCTCCAACGACTATACGCATTTTGTGATAAAGAATAGAAAAGTAAATACAACGATTGATGAATCGATTTTTAACCTGTAGTTTTTTCCTGCTGTTATTTCTTGCTTCTTGTGGCACATACCGTTATCCGAATGCCTCGGGGATCCGCGAATCAGCAACCCAGGAACTGAATAATTATTACATCGACACCACGCAGACGTTTGTGTATCGGGCGAAACTGCATGCTTTTAAAAAAGAGATGAATGGTAGTTTGATGATCAAAACCTTGGGGCGCAATGAACATCGTGTAGCGTTGGTGAGTGACTTTGGCCAAACCTTATTTGATGTCAGTATTTCGCCGGATGGGCATGAATTGCATTATGCGATGCACGACTTGAATAAACGCCGTGTAGTAAGGGAAATTGTCGATATTTTTCGGACAATGACCACACAGCGCCATGCTACATCGGCCGTGATGTTTGCCAATCAACAGCATTATTATCCGGTGTATGTCGTGGATAACAACTACTATGTGTTGAAAGAACGTAAAGTAGAAAGAATCCAGCAAGCGAAAGGAGCTAAAGCGTATTTAGCGATTGTTTATCAGGGGTGGAATGCAGAAGATATTCCCACAAGCATAGCAATAGAACATAAAAAGTATCCCATAACAATAGATCTTGCGCTAGATGTAAATCAATCTATCCTATAAAACGAGTGATATGACCTTATTACCGGATTTTTATCGCGTGGAGCATATACGATCTCTGTCGGATAATCTATATGTGGCGGAGGTACATCTGAACCCTTTCCACGCCATATTTGACGGTCATTTTCCCGGTAATCCGGTTGCTCCTGGGGTGTGTATGATGCAGATCGTGAAGGAACTAACAGAGACCGTTGAACAAAAATCTCTTTTCTTAGTGCGTGCCTCCAATGTAAAGTTTACGGCCTTAATCAATCCCAATGAGAACCCTGTGCTACAGTTTGCGCTTGAAATCTCCTACGATAACGAGGGGCAGTTAAAAGTCAAAAATACTACGACCTTTGGAGAAACCATGGCACTCAAATTGACACATACGTATAGGATCGTATAGGAAAAAATGGATAAATGGTTGAAAACGAAACGATAAGGAGAGAAATAGAACGTTTAGGGATAGTCGTTATTATACCTACGTATAATAATGAAAAGACCCTGACACGTGTATTGGATGGTGTGCTCCAATATACCCCTCATGTCATCTTGGTCAACGACGGTTCTACGGATACGACATCAACGATCCTACACCAATATCCCGAAATAGAAATTATCACATCAACCCATAATCAGGGTAAAGGCATGGCACTGCGAAAGGGGATAAAGCGGGCGAGAGATCAGCATTTTGACTATGCGATAACCATCGATTCTGATGGTCAACATTACCCGTCTGATATTCCGGTGTTTGTTGATGCTATTGCTAAAGCGGCTTGTCCGGTGTTATTGATCGGAAACCGTAACATGAGCCATGATTCCGTACCGCGGAAGAGCAGCTTTGGTAATAAATTCTCGAATTTCTGGTTTTGGTTGGAAACAGGTATTAAATTAACCGATACGCAATCGGGATTTCGGGCCTATCCGCTCCGCGCTATATCGCAAAAATTTTATACCCGTAAGTTTGAGTTTGAAATAGAGATTATCGTTCGCGCGGCTTGGCGCGACGTTGACGTAAAAAACGTTCCCGTGGGGGTGTTATACGATCCCGATGAACGCGTGTCCCACTTTCGGCCTTTCAAAGATTTTACGCGTATCAGTATATTAAATACGGTACTGGTTTTTTTGACATTTTTTTATATTCTCCCCCGTAATTTCTTCCGCAGCTTTAAAAAAAAAAGATGGTCTGACTTCGTACGGGAAAATATATTAGGCAGCACGGATTCGCCTATAAAAAAGGCATTGTCGATTGGGCTGGGTGTTTTTATGGGTATAGCACCTTTTTGGGGATTTCAGACCGCTATCACGATTACGTTAGCGGTTTTCCTACGATTGAATAAGGTACTTGCTTTCGTCTTTTCCAATATTAGTTTTGCGCCATTTATTCCGATCGTGATATACGCCTCCCTGTTGGTGGGTGGCTTGGTCTACCCGTCTCCGTCATCGTTTCAGCTTGATGGGGTATCTTTAGATACTATTAAATCACATCTTTGGCAATATGTTATCGGTAGCTTCTTGTTAGCGAGCGGCATGGCCATTGTAATAGGTTTTTCCAGTTATTTTTTTATTAAGTTCTATCATCAAAAACCCGTTTCATCGCCGTAATGGAGAAGATATTCTATCATATCTATGTTTGGGTTCAGCGTAATAAAGCCTTTGCGGCTCTTGTAACCGTCTTGTTTTTAGTAGGGTGTAGCTTGTTGGCCTCCCATCTTCGCTTTGAAGAGGATATTACGCAGGTTATCCCGAAAAATGAGCAGACAGATGAATTTTCCAAAGCACTGAAGCAAATTAATTTCGCCGACAAAATAACGGTTTTAATAGAAAACAAGACGCGTACGGAACCTGATGCCCTGACAGCGGCGGCGCAAGTGTTTATAGATTCCATCCAAACGGACAGCCTATATATCCGTAGGATTACGGGTAGAATAGGACAGGAAGAAATGGAGGGTACGTATGATTTTGTGTATCAAAACCTTCCCCTGTTTTTAAATGTAGGGGATTATCGCTCGATCGCCGAGCGAATACAACCTGACACGATTTCGGAACGGGTTGCTCAAAATTACCGTACCTTGATTTCGCCGACAGGTTTTGTTATGCGGAATTTTGTGCTAAAAGATCCATTGGGATTGGCTTTGTTAGGTTTGCAAAGGATGCAGCAGCATACGGTGGGGGAAAATTTTATGCTCTATGATGGGTTTATAACCAGCACCGACACCAGCCAACTACTGCTTTTTCTGGATCCGACTTTTCAGGGTGCAGATACAGAGCATAATACCGCGCTGGTAGATCATCTTTATCGTTTGCGAGACACTTTGCAGCAGCAATTCGGGCAGAAAGCTACGATTTCCTATTATGGAACCGCTTTTATCGCTGTAGCGAATGCCAAGCAAATCAAGAAGGATATTTCGACCACCGTACTCATCTCGATGTCGGTACTCATGCTTTTGTTGATCTTGTTTTATCAGCGGATATATATTCCACTATTGGTTTTTATACCCACCATTTTTGCCAGCTTGTTTGGCGCGGCTTGCCTTTATCTGTACAAACCTGTTATCTCAGCGATTTCCTTGAGTGTGGCCGCGGTGCTGGTCGGTATTACGATTGATTATGCGCTGCACATCCTGACACACTATAAAAAATCGGGGAATGTCCGCGAGCTATACCGGGAATTGACACGTCCGCTGTTGATGAGTGGCGCAACGAATGCGGTGGTGTTTCTCTGCCTGTTATTTGTACGTTCGGAAGCGCTGGTGGACTTGGGTATCTTTGCCTCGATCTGTATTTTTTCTTCTGCTGTTTTTACCTTGCTCATCGTGCCGCATCTTTATCGTCCGAAGCGTGAACTTCGGGCAAATGCTATACTGGATAAATTGGCCGCATTTCCGTTTGAACGCAGCAAGGTGCTGATTGCTGTTTGTTTGGTGTTGATGGTGTTGAGCTGCTTTACAAGCGGACGGGTAGGGTATAACCATAATCTGGGTGATTTAAATTTTGTACCACCGGTTTTGCGGGAAACGGAGCGCAAATTAGATCAACTCACCAATACTTCGTCCAAATCTGTTTATCTAGTGGCTACGGGCGAAACCTTTGACGAGGTGGCCAAGAAGACAGACCGTTTAATGGGGTTTCTGCAGGAGGCGAAAACCAACCAGGAAATTGTAGATTATAATGGTTTTATGCTACCTCTTTCCGCTAGTTTACAAGAAGAGAAGATCGCGGTATGGAATCAGTTTTGGAAAAGCCATGCGAAGGATGAACTGATCGAGCAATTACAAGATGAAGGCGAAAAATATGGTTTTGAAAGGGAAACGCATGCTGATTTTTATACCTTACTAAAGGACGAACCAAAGCCAATAGGATGGCGTGACTTCCAATCGCAACAGGCTTTGGGGTTATCAGATTTCATGGCGGAACAAGATAGCTTTTTCACCATTTCTACCTTAGTAAAGCTGGATGAGGCGAAACGCGAACTTTTCCTTCGGACGATCCAGGAAAATGCGGATGTCTTTGTTGTTGATCGCCAACAGCTGAATGAAACATTTTTAGGACAACTGCGTGCTGATTTTAACCGCTTGGTGAGCTATTCCTTCTTTGCGGTGCTTTTTATACTTTGGGTATTTTTTCGCCGATTGGAGTTAGTGCTGTTGAGTGCGATTCCGATCGGTCTTACCGGTTTGGTCACTGCGGGGCTTATGGGGTTGTTTGGCTTGGAGCTCAATATATTTAGTGCGATTGTATGTACGTTGGTTTTCGGACATGGTGTAGACTTCAGTATCTTTATGACGGCTGCGCTGCAAAAGCAGTACAGTACAGGTAAAGATACGCTGCAAACCTATCGGACCTCGATCTTGTTGGCGGTATTGACCACGGTGTTGGCGATTGGCGCCTTGGTCTTTGCGAAACATCCTGCATTATTGTCCATCGCATCGGTTTCCTTGATAGGTGTCTTTTCGGCAGTCATCATTACCTTCGTGTTCTATCCGATGTTATTCCATTTCTTTATTTCCAATCGGGCGGAGCAGGGCAAATCTCCTTTTACGATAACAATCCTCTTATTGTCTCTGTTATTTTTTGTTTACTACGGAATAGGCTGTTTGGTCATTTCTTTTTTCGGTAGGGTGGTCCTTGCCGTTTTACCGCTATCAAAGGAAAAGAAAGATGTGTTTTTCCGCAAGACGATGGCTGTGTTTATGAAATCTGTATTATATCTGCATCCACAAACAAAGCATAAAGCGATTAATTTAGCGGGAGAGACCTTTGAAAAGCCCGCTGTTATTATTGCCAACCATAGCTCATTTTTAGATACCCTATCGCTCGGCATGCTGGTGCCCAAAGCTATTTTTCTCGTCAATGATTGGGTGTGGAATTCGCCTATTTTTGGACGTGCTGTAAAAGCTTTGGGGTTTTATCCCGTGCGTCAAGGATTAGAAAACGGAATGGATATCCTTCGGGAGAAAGTGGCACAGGGCTATTCGTTGATCGTGTTTCCGGAGGGAACGCGTTCGTATGACAACGTGGTAAAGCGTTTCCATAAAGGCGCATGCTATCTGGCGGAACAGCTGCAGCTGGATATATTGCCTATATACCTCCTGGGAAATGGGGACGTATTACCGAAGGGTGATGTGCTTATCTTTGGAGGTGCTATGACACCGGTTATTGGAGAACGCATACGGATAGATGATGCTACTTTCGGTGAGGGGTATCTGGCGCGTACTAAAAGCATGATGCAGTATTTTCGGCAACAGTATAGTGCTTTGCGCCGAAAAGAAGAGGGGGTGTTTTATTTTCAACGGAAAATACAGCTCGCATATTATTATAAAGACGAGGATATTTTAAGATCTGTTAAGCATAATATAACGCAATTTGCGGCTTATTACCACGAGCTGCATCAGCATTTAGGGGACGCCGAGAGGATGGTACATATTTCCGACACATATGGTGAATTCGATTACCTGTTGTCTTTACAAAGTGGCAATCGGAAAGTATTAGGTATCATCGCGAATCCAAAAAAGCGCTCGGTAGCGAAGAGTATTTATTGGAAAAAATGGCGCCGCGTTCGTTTTGTTTCACACCTGGATGTGCAATATGCGGTGCTCATCGTTCATCCGCTCTTCGAATTCATTCGTTTGCCGGTTTCCTTTTTGGAGAGCTTTAAAGAAATCTATACCTTTAGGAAAGCGCAGCCATTACTGGCTTTAGGTTGGAAGGAAGATAGAATTTCTGATACATTGTTTCGCTATTATACATGATATTATTGTTGTTTATCATAGTGGCGAACGTGATGGTGCAGGATGGTTCCGATATTAAATAGTATTATTTTTATGTAGCTAATAGCTAACGCAGCGTATATAATGTAACTATGCGTATTGTAAACGATTTATAAAACGATATCCATCTATTATCTCTTATGTTGTACCTTTGTTAGGTACGAAAAAGAATAATTACTTTATATTAATATTAATGTGCATATGATGATATGACTCAAGGCATTAAGAAAATATCAAATAGCGATTTTGCCAACTTTAAAGAAGGGAGTCATAAAGTCTTCAGAGAGGTTTTTGACGCCTACTATCAACTGATTTATAACTACGCGATAAAATTTTGTAAATATCATGAAGAAGCGGAGGAAATTGTGCAGGAGGTATTCGTTCTGTTATTTCTAAACCGAGATAAAATCGATGACCCTGAAGGTATTTACCCCTATTTATTCGTGCTGACTAAACGACAGACGATTGCGGTTTTCAGAAAAAACGTTATACATTCCAAATTCGATCATCATCTTAGGGACAGTTGGTGTGAAGAATCTCATGCTTCGGAACAAAACCTCGATGCGGCAGAGTTACTTCGTATTTGGAATGCTGCTATCAAGGGGCTACCCCTAAAACAACAGGAGATCTATGAATTAAATAAATTAGAGGGATTGTCCTATCAAGATATTGCCGATAAAATTGGGATTTCGAAAAACACAGTAAAAAACCAACTCATAACGGCTTCCAAAGCCATTAAGAAGATTATCAGAAACGTCTATTACTTTTTTTAAAAAAAAACTTTTTTCAGCCTAGTCCTTTTTCCGGGGCAGTTCGTTTATATAAATAGCAGGTGATTATAAACAATACGAACAAGTAATTATAAACGTTGGAAAAAGCACAACTTATCAATTTAATAAAGCGGTATTTGGATAACACCATCGCTGATGATGAACTCGTCCTATTGCGAAAGGAATTAAAATGTAAAACAGACGAAGATCTGCTTCAGATTTGGGACGTCCTTATGGATCCATCTGCAGATAGGGAAAATACGATTCTTAATGCGGATAAGTTGTTCCAAAATATTATAACGGATCAGCGCGTAAATCGTGACTCCGCAGTAGATGAAAAAACGGATAAAGCTCCTCTGATGGTTAAACGAGGGCTAATAGCGGTTCTTTCAGCGGCATGCCTACTCGTTGCGCTAAAATTTGGATTCGATTTTTTGAATCGTTCTGCGTTACCTGATCCTGAAATGGTAGACATAAATAGGGGCTCGGCTATCTTGCCCGGAGGAAATAAGGCCAGAATTCTTTTGGCGGACGGATCTGAGATAGATTTAGAGACATTAACCACGGATACAATCATTCATTTGGATGGCTATACGTTGCACAAGACAATTGACGGCTCGGTGACATACAGGGCGAATCAAGATGAAGCTGTGCAACGAGATATTTATAATACTATTATTACTCCTAAAGGGGGGGAATATAGGTTAACGATGTCGGACGGGACAAAAGTCATTGTCAATGCCGCCTCGACACTTCGTTATCCCATCAACTTTCACGGACAAAGCCGTATTGTAGACCTGGATGGGGAAGCTTATTTTGATGTGAGCAAACACCATCGGAATGGTGAAAATGTACCTTTTATCGTCAGAACGGATCGGCAGATGTTGACCGTATTGGGAACGCAATTCAACGTGAATAGTTATGGTAAAACAGTTGAAACGACTTTAGTGGAAGGTGCTGTAGAGTTATCCTTTGAAAATGGAAAAAACCACGTGCTCAAACCGAATCAGCAGGCGATCTTTAGAAAGGGTACAAGCGATGTCGAAGTCAGTATAATTGATCCGTTTTACGTTGTTTCCTGGAAAAATGGATCGTTTGCTTTTGAAGATGCATCAATGTATGATGTTATGGAAAGCGTTGCCCGCTGGTATGATGTGGAAGTGGTTTTCAAAGACGATTTGAATGGAAAGGAGTTTTCTGGAACAATATCTAGATTTGAAGATATAAATAAACTTTTGAAGCTCATCGAATTAACAGGATCTGTAAAATTTAAAATTGAGGGAAGGAGGATAATGGTAATGAGGTAACCCTTACATAATTGAAAATAGACAACCAGAAAGATAAAGATCAGGAGTGGTTGCAACACTCCTGACCAACCAAGCCACACTGGACTTGGCGATTGATGTCTTGCGTTAAATAAAAAAAGTAAACAACCAATCTTATTACAAATGTATAAAAATTATGTTATACCTACGTTTATTTGTAGGTGTTTAAAACCTAGATTGTTAGTAATGAAACTCTCCTTGATTTTAATGCTTGTCGGTGTTATGCAGGTAAGTGCATTTACTTTTGCCCAAAAAGTTACACTGAAAAGAACAAATGCTAAACTTGCCGAAGTTCTAAAAGATATACAACGACAGAGTGGCTACGACATATTTTATGATAAAGCGATTCTTCCGGCAAATGCGATGGTAAATATAAATGTGGCTGATATGCATATCGAGAAGGTTTTGGACGGTCTTCTTGCGCAGTATCATCTGGGCTGTAAGCTGGTAGATAAAAGTATTGTATTAGTGCGGAGGGAGCAGTCTTCCATTCCAAATACAATAAAAAACACACAAACGCAGCAAAGAACAATTAGAGGCAAAATTGTAAATGTGGATGGAAACCCGATCGAGGGTGTTACGGTTACAGAAAAGGGAGGAAGCAATAGTACCGTGACGGACGAAAATGGGAATTATTCATTGACGCTTACAGCGACCGCGGCGATATTACGTTTCTCCATGGTGGGCTATATAGAGCAAGAAATAAACATCGGAAATAGAGAAGTTGTTGATGTGAGCTTGGAGGCTAGTATGGATGAACTTGATGAAGTGGTTGTTGTCGGCTATGGTACGCAAAAGAAAGTAAACCTTACCGGTTCGGTGTCTACCGTAGATTTTGATAACGATGCCACGCTTTCCCGTCCCTTAACAAACGTCAGTTCGGCTTTGTCTGGGCTGGTTCCCGGCTTAAATGTGCGACAGTCTTCAGGTACTCCTGGAGCAGATGGATCTTCCTTAACATTACGAGGAGCAACGTTAAGTGGAGGAGGTCCTTATGTGCTAATAGATGGTATGCCAGGTGAGATCAGCAGTTTGAGCCCCAATGATATAGAAACCGTGACTGTTTTGAAAGATGCAGCCTCTGCGGCCATATATGGTAATAGAGCAGCAAATGGTGTTATCCTGATCACTACTAAAAGGGGGTATTCCGGGAAAGTGAATTTTGATTACAATGGTAACGTCGGTTTTTCTTCACCCACAAACTTGTCTGAAATAATCGATAACACCGCCGATCAAATGACGGTGATCAATAATATTCTGAAGAATTCAAACCAACAACCTAGGTATTCTGATGCAACTATAACGGAATGGTTGGAAGGAGCAGAAATGGATCCAATTAAGTATCCGAATACAAATTGGTGGGATGCATTAATTAAGCAGAATGTGCTACAGACACACCAGATTGCAGCCAGAGGAGGAACAGATAAGATATCGTATTATACCTCTATTAATCATCAAAATAATGATGGTCTTATAGCGAATTCAGCGTTTAAAAGCACAAATTTTAGAAATACACTTGAATATCAAATCAATGATTGGCTGAAAGTAGGAAATATTTTGAACGCGAACTTTGGCATAAATGAACCGGGACGTTTATCTGAAACATTTCAATGGTTTATGGCTACGACACCTGCCATGGTTCCTCAAGCTCCTGACGGTAGATATGGTGCAGCGCATACAGAGGGAGAATCTGGCGCAAATAATATTTATCAATTGGTTAATTCTTGGAAAGGTTATAAGGAGCATAGACGATTAAATGCAAATTTCTTCGCCGAATTGAATCCATTGGAGGGATTAAAAATAAATACTACCTATTTTAAAAATTATAATACATATTCAGAATCTATCGTTTGGGATGAATCACCTAGATGGAATTTTTTAACCAATACGATGGTTTGGTCTGGTGTTGATCCTTCGATTGGTTATAGAAGGCAGAATACGGAGGGAAAAGGGGACGATTACAACTTTAATGCTTTTGCAACGTATTCCACCAATTTGGAAAAACACGAATTTTCTATAATGGCGGGCTATGAGCAAGGATTGTCTGTCGGGAAAGGGTTCAATAATCTGAGGGCCGGTCTCTATTCGGTCGATGTACCTAATGCCCCAGCTCCCGATGACCTCTTACATGGAGCTCATTATAATGAAGATGCCTACCAGTCTTATTTTTCCCGCTTTAACTACGGTTTTCAGGAAAAATATCTGTTGGAGTTAAATATGCGTTTTGATGGTTCTTCTAGATTCAGTCCGGGTAATCGCTGGGGAAGGTTTCCCTCGGCATCCGCAGGGTGGCGGATTTCGGAAGAGGATTTTTGGCAACCTGTTAAAAATGTAGTAAATGATTTAAAAATCAGAGGTTCTTGGGGTAGATTAGGAAACAATAATGTTGGGTTGTACGCGACGAGACAGGTTTATTCAAGTGCAAATACATCTTTCGGTGGACGGTTACAGGGAGGATTGGTGCCGGGAGGATTTGTTGATCAAAGCTTGACTTGGGAAGAAACAGACGTATTAGATATTGGACTTGATATGCGCCTTTTTAATAGTATTTCTGCGTCAGTGGATTTTTATGACAGAAATACGTTGAAAATTCTTACCTCTGATCCGATCTCTTTTAATAATGGCACTTCTGCCGGTCCTGTCACGAATGGACCGCAAGTTCGCAATCGAGGGGTAGAAGTTGAGCTGGCCTATAATACCATGTTTGAAAACGGGCTCACGTTAAATTTCCAGTTGAATGGTGCTTATAATAACAATAAAGTCGTCAAATACAAAGGTGCAGATAAACTTATCCAAGGAGGGGGGGTGCCTTTCGGATATATAGCCGAAGGATATCCAATCGGGCAGTTCTATATTATGCAAGTTGACCGTATAATACAGGCACAAAGTGAAATCGATGAGCTGGTATCAGCGGGTTATCGATTCGGTTTAGGAGGAATGCCTGGCGTGGGTGATTTTCTGTTTAAAGATACCTATGGGGATAAACGGATTAATGAGAGTGACAGGGTTTTTATTGGGAATGCGCAACCGATTTTTACCTATGGCGCAACGGTGGGACTAAGTTACAAAGGACTGGATTTTAATGCGATTCTGTCTGGCGTAGGTGGTTGGGATCGATATATTCAAAACCAATTATACAGTTTAAATGCGCATACTGTAGGTTATTTATATCCCAAGGAATTTCTGCATATGTCTACATCGGATAATCCAAACCCCTATTATCCAAAAGTGTATACCAATAATAGTAAAAATGAGCTGGCAATTGGTTCTGATTGGCATTTACATAAAGCTGATTTTTTAAGGGTAAAGAATATGCAGTTGGGTTATACATTGCCTACCGCTTGGACCAGTCGGGCAAAAATGGAACGATTGAGAGTGTTTGCCAATTTTGAGAACTTTTTCACTTTTACTTCGTTCCCTGGCTTAGATCCTGAGATTGAGGGTGATATAAATTATCCGTTACTTAAAACCGTTTCTTTTGGTTTAAACCTAAAATTTTAAGATTATGAAAAATATAGGCACTATTATATGTATTTCAACGCTCTTCTTATTGAGCGGTTGTAAAGATTTCTTAGATAGATATCCAACAGACACCATGGAATCTGAATTGGTTTGGCAGTCAGACGATTATGCACAACGTGCAGTAAACGGTATTTACCGGATCGCTAATGGAGAATATGCCTTACAGGGCTATGGGATGCGGTTTAGTAGTTGGGGACCAGATGGATTCAACTATTTCTATTCTAACACGATGGAGACGGGTATCGCAACACCTACCGACGGATTTTTCCTAAATTTCTACACCGGATGGTATAATATGATTCGAGCATCGAATGAAGTTATTTTTAATCTGGATGATAACGAATTTATAACAGCGGATCTCCGGACAAGACTGATAGGGGAGGCCAAGTTTTTTAGAGGAATGGGGCATTTTTTGTTATGGCATTTTTTTGGAGATGTTGTTATTCGGGATAAGCCATTAACGCCAACAGAAACGAACTTACCAAAAAATGATGCCGCTGAAGTATTAGCTTTTGCGAGAAAGGATTTTGAGGATGCTGTAGCTGCCTTACCAGTAGCCTATGGTCAAAATGAGTGGGGAAAAATTACTAAAGGCGCAGCAATAGCAATGCTAGGGAAATCCTATTTGTATAACGAACAATGGCAAGAAGCAGCCGATCAATTTGCACTATTATTGACCAATCCGTTCGATTATGATCTACATCCGGTTTATGCGGAGTTGTTTGACTGGAAGCACGAAGTGAATAAGGAGGTTATCTATTCGCTGCAATTTGAAGGACAGACGGATTATGGTAGCGCTTACGATGTTTGGTACGGAACGAGAAGTAATAACTCTTATGGAGGTGCGGAGTGTGTCGCATCTTATGCGACATTATCAAATTACCAAAGGAAAAATGGCACGTTCATCGACTTTTCGACTCGACCGGTAAGAGCGGATTATAATAATGAAGAAGATTATGGCATTGTGCTTATGGCTTGGTATGAAAACCTATTGCAACAAGATATCGACGAACGTCTCAGCGCAAATATAATATTGCCTACTTCGCTATTTAGAGGGCGATCCAATGCGATGTACAAACTTTATTGGCCTTATAATGCTTATGCAGATCGTACGGAGGAACCGCTGGCGTTACGTTTGGAGTTTTCTAGTTACGCTACATTACCGTGGAGAAAACTCGTTAATGAAGGAACAGATAATACCCAAGGATCGCCTACAGATTTTCCGTTAATCCGGTTTGCGGATATCCTCTTGCTATATGCGGAAGCGCTAAATGAAGCGAGCGGACCTCAAGAAGAAGCGTTTGCGGCTATCGATAGGGTTCGGGAGCGAGCGGGGATGCCTAAGGTATCCAGAAGTTTGAGCAAAAATCAATTACAGAGAGAAATCCGTTTGGAACGATTGAGGGAGTTGCCGGGAGAAGGACATCTTTACCTGGATGTGAGGAGATGGAGAATCGCAAACAGTAGCAACGATACGTTTCTCGGTTTAAATAGAGTTGAGTTAGATTTCCGAGGGGAAAAGTTGTTTGATCGAGTGTATCCGGAGAAATATGACCACTGGCCAATCCCTTTTGCTGATTTAGAAATTAATAAGGAACTAACGCAAAACCCAGATTGGGTGGAATAATCAACTATCTAAAAGTTTTTAATACGATATAAATTATGAAGAATATGATATGGAATACCCAGGCAATCTTGTGGGTTGCGTTGGTCTTATTATTGGGGTGTGCAAAAGATCCTGTCAACCCATTGGGTCAGCCCGAAATAGACGAAAACGAGACAAATACGGATGAGTTATTATATGATGTCAATTTGGCTTATGAGGCACAAGCGACGGCATCATCGTATACAGATGGTGAGTTTGGAAATCCCTTTAATTTAGTTGATGGGAAACGGAGTGTCCTTAATCACTCCTTTGGCCTACTTCAGACGACTACGAACGAAGAGGGATGGATCAAGATCAAATTAAATAAACAACAGGAGATTAATGAAGTGAAAATCTATCCTAAACAAGGAGGCGAGGGCGTTGAGGGATACCCCGAAGGATTTAGGATTCAGGTATCAAACGACGATGAGAATTGGGAAACGGTCGTGGAGAAAGTGAATCAACCATTACCAAGCAGCATTCGTGGGGAAAGCTATGGGTTTTCAAACAAATCAGCCCAATATGTGAGATTGTACATCACGCACAGGAGGCATATCGAAAATATGTGGACACCACCTGGCGGGGTCTATGACGCGCAGCTAGCGGAAATTGAAGTGTATCTCCGGAGGGACGGCGGGAGCGGAGGAAATGATGATGTCCTCGAAGGAGAAAATCTGGGAATTGGTGGACAAGCTTCTACTACTAGTGAAGTGGAAGAGGGGAGAGAACCGTTACGAGCAATAGATGGCGTGGTCGATCAACCATTAAATTTCTTCGGAACGGCTTCAAAAGCGTTTAATTATGAGGCAGATTTAACGATTGAACTTATTAAGGAGCAACAGATAAATGAGATTATACTCTATCCAAAAGTTGGAGGCGATGAGGAAGAAAAAACGGTAGAAGGTTTTCCTGTTGATTTTGAACTCCAAACGTCGGAAAATGGCACGGATTGGAGTACCGTTATAGCGCGTACCGATTTTGATGAGGCCGAACCTGTTTTAGGTAAAGGAATCAGCTTTAAATTCGATTCTGTCCCTGCAAAGTATGTGCGTATTCTCGCCAGCAAACTGCAGAATATAGAAAATATGTGGACACCTCCAGGAGGCGTATACATCATGCAGTTGGCTGAAATAGAAGTGTATTTAAATAGATAATAATAACAGTGTCTTTAGAAAGGCTAAAATTCGATGTGTTATGTTGTTAAATAAAAGAAATATTATTGTCGGGACGGTGGGCTTCCTGTTCTCTTTTTTCTCTCTTTTGGTCTGTCTAGGATGCCAAAAAAAGATATCGATAGACGATGATCCACCGGTCGAGGAGGAAACGGGCAGCTATGATGTTAATCTCGCTATTGGCGGAGAAGTTTTTGTTTCGTCAGAAAACCCTGGAGAGGAGGCCACTTTTTTGATCGATGGCAAAACAGGTCGGGAATCTAAATTTTATTCCAGTCTTAATAGTAGCCCGAGAAGGGATACAGATCATGAAGAATGGATTGAAATAAAACTTGCTGCGAAGCAACAAATTAATCAGATTCATGTATATCCGGTGGCGACAGAGATTCACGAGGGCTTTCCTATAGACTTTAAAATACAGATCTCAGAAGATGGTAGCCATTGGGAAGATGTCGTAGAGGTAACTGATCATGAATTACCTCAATCGGCAGAACCACTTGTTTTTTCTTTTGGTAAAGTATCGGCATCCCATGTCCGGGTCGTGGCAGAACGCCTTAGACCAATTAGCAATAGTTGGACTGATTTTAAGGACGTTTACCTGTTACGACTTTCTGAAATCGAAGTTTATTTGAGCAGCGCACAGGCGAATTCCGTTATTTTAGATAAATATTATAGTGTTGCCGGTACAGCAACTTCAGTAAAGGCAAAAGTTGGACTTAACCAAGTTCCGGAGGGAACCTCATTTACAGCAGAGCTAGTGCATGCGGATGAGACACCGCTGACAGATCCTGTAAAGAAAACGGCAACATCACAGGCAGACCTTATAGAAATCGTGTTAGATTTTCCGGCTACTTTACCCGCTGGCGAATATAAAGTGAAGGTAGGGGCTGAAGTGAAGGGCGATCCGATCGTGACGACTTCTAAGATTTATAAAATTCTGGATATCGGAAATAGAAGTTTTTATATCAGCAATAGTCAAGGGAATGACAATAATGACGGTTTGAGTGAGAGCAATCCGATCAAGACCTTGGCACATGCCTCTACGCTTGACTTGCTGCCCGGAGATAAGCTGCTGTTAAAAAGGGGTGATGTCTGGGAAAATCAAAAACTTACCCCAAGGGGGAACGGGACATCTGAGCTACCTATTATAATATCCGCATATGGGAACGGGGACCAAAAGCCCCATATCAAACCGAATTATCAGGAGTATTATGGTATCAGGATTGTAAATTCTGCGGGGTATGAAATATCTGATCTGGAGATTTCCAATGTGATGGGCGGAATTGTTGTTTGGTTGGAAAACACCTATAACCACAAATATCTGAAGATAGAAAATTGCTATTTGCACGATATGACCGATCAAGGAAGACCGGTGCCAAGTAATATTCCTGACCTGTTGTATGGTATGGGAATTAGTATTGCGGGTTCCGATGACTATGGCGGGAAAACCCTCTTATCGGATATCTACATAGAAGATTGTGAAATAGATTTGTGTGATGTAGGTATTCAGGTAATTGGTCGGGATCATGATCCGATAGGACGGTGGAATAGCCACGATCATCATAAGATATCGCGTTTTGCTTTCTTAAATGTAAATATAAAGGATAGCAAAATTACCCGGTCTTATCGGACTGGAGGGGTGATGTTGTATTGCATTACTGGGGGAAAATCAGAAAACCTGCTGGTTGATCAAACTGGATATAATGGTGTGGGAATGTGGTGGGGCGTTTGTGCTTTCCAGGTAGCGCGGGTTACAGATTATGTGGTGGAAAATTGTACCTTCTCCAACACGATAAAAGGAAATAGTCCCGACGGGCAAGGTTTTGACTGGGAAGCGGACGCACATAATGTCGTCGTGCGAAAGTGCCGATTTATAAATAACGAGGGTCCGGCAACGTTAAACTATGGTCAAAGTTGGCCCGGTGAGAATTCCGGATGTGTTTTGGAGGAATGCTATATAGAAGGCAACAACTGGATAAGTGATTCAAATGACGATTATTTTAAACGGGTGTTTGGGTTGAATAAAAATAGACCCGCAAACAATGGCGTCATCCGCAATTGTGAGATCCATTTGCGTAGCGACGATCAGAACTTTTGGTCATTCCCATTGGTTTTTGACGAATCCAACAAAGTATATGACACAAACGGTAATCTGATATATTCTGGTGTAGATAGAACCCAAATAATTGTGCGGGAAGAGTTTCATAATTTATCCAATTGGAACAACAGTACACAGGCAACGATTGAAGAAGGAAAAGTTAATATTAATAATAATAGCCTCCTATATCTTAACAATAACACGGGTTCAGTTAATTACTTTGTGGAATCTGAATTCCTGTTTAAACGAGAAGGCAGTGGTGGACTGGCTTTCAATGTCGAAAATCAAGACAATTATTATCTGTTAGAAGCAAATGTGCGATTAAGCATGATGAGCGATATTGTACTATATCACGTACAAAACGGACAAAAAACGATACTGCAAAGGATCGAGGCGCATGGCCTTCGTCCCAATACTGCCTTTACGCTACGGGTAAATGTTTACGGAAGCAAAGTGGATATCTATACGCAAGGAAGTAAGATGGGCAGTTATGAAAGTAATAGCGGTTTGATTTCAAAACATTACGGACTCTATATGGGGGAAACCGGAGAGAGTTTAATAGATAATTTTAATGTTTATTCTCTTTAATATTTGAATACTTAGAATAAGATAATGATGAGGCTTTGTAAAACGAATTCTTTTTTTGCCTGTCTCCTCCTGTTTCTGGTATGTTCTGCTTCCTGTAAAGAAGCAGAACCATCCCCAGAGAAACCGGATGGGGATACGAATAATGACTATAGTCAATATCCTTTGAAGACAGCCATACACTATAAAGATGGAACAAATGCGGTAGGTGATGTGATACCTTTCTATCATCAAGGAGAATACCATGTCTTTTATTTGCAGGGAGATGAATGGGCACACATCGTTAGCGCAGACTTAGTAAACTGGAGGGTTTTGCCATTTGCCCTCAGGAAAGGGCAAGGTGTGGAGGCTGCGGACGGACAGGGAATATGGACCGGTTCCGTTGTTCACCATGAGGAAAAATTCTACATTTTTTATACGGGTAAAAACACCAATGATCCCAAGGGAGAGCAAAAGGTTATGGTTGCTGAAAGTGAGGACCTGATCCATTGGACAAAACTAAGCGAAAGAACATTTTACGCCGATGGAGAGATTTATTGGAATAAAACGATCAATGGGCCAATAGATGCGCAACAATCTTATCATCATCAATCTTTTCGGGATCCACATGTCTTCTACAATCAGCAGGATAATAATTGGTGGATGGTATTACATGCCGTACTTGCAGATGGTTCTAAACCTGTCATGGGTGTATATACATCACCTGACTTGAAAACCTGGAATCCGCGACAGCCTTGGGTAATTTACCCGAGTGCTCTTTCCGGAGATTGTCCGGATGTTTTTTTTGACCATAATCAATGGTATATCCTCAGTGCGAACTATGTGTATATGAGACTTGATGGTTTAAATACACAAATAGATCCGACGGCTATACCTTATGACAGTGGGGACCTTTGTGTGCCTAAAACGATGTATGATGGGAAGAGGAGAATTGCAATCGGGTGGATAACTGATTACGAGGGACATACGGATGCAGGAGCTGGGGGATGGGGTGGCATTATGAGTATGCCGAGAGAACTTTATTTGGATGCGACTGGTCGATTAATGCAACGACCGATTCAGGAGGTGGTGGATTTTTTTCCCGGGAAAGTAGATCAATTTTCTGGATCCATGACGGCTGATGAGTATAAAGCGGGACTCCCTGAAGATTTTATGTTGACGGCGGAAATACATCCTCATGATAATCCCGATTTTGCTGAATTAAGGATTTGTGCATCGGGTAAAGACGACCTGGAAAATTATTTTCTCCGGTTGGATTTTAAAACAAGAAACATTTCCTATGGAAGTAAATATCGGAGTTATTCCAGGTCCTTCCCATTTGTACCTGGAGAACCTGTAAAAATACAATGGTTTACTGAAGGTTCCGTAACCGAATGTTTTGTGAATGATGCGTATTGTTTTACCATGCGAGCTTACGATAAAATTGGTGACGGGATTGTATTCAAATCAAATGAAACAACAACCCTCAATAGTTTGACCGTATTTTCCCAATAACCTAAGTTTTGGTGTAATACATACTTTAATAAGAAATTTTAAAACGGTGTTCTACTTGTAAATGAATTAAAAGTGACGATACTTAGAATAAAAATTAGCGTATTCCTTATTGCGATGTTACTGTTTAGCAATCTAACACGGGCGCAAAACGGGGATATGCTTACTGCGGATAGCAGGGCGAAGAAAGGAGTAAAATATGGAGAACATATCTTCAGTCAATTTAAAGATTCCAAAGTATTTCCAGGCACTATCCGGGATGTTGATGTATATGTGCCTGCTGATTATGACGGAAGGACACCGGCCTGTGTTGCTGTTTTTCAGGATGGTATGATTTATATGGCGGATACTGTTGTTTCTAATTTGATAGGAAACAACGAGCTTCCCATGATGGTCCTTGTTGCTGCCTCGCCCGGTTGGGTACCGGGCGATTTTGATGCCGATAGTCCACGAGCCAACAGAACATATGAATATGATACACCCTCTTCCCACTTTGGTCGGTTTCTTTTGGATGAATTACTTCCGTTTGTCCAAACATTGCAAACTTCAGATGGGAGGAACATTATCCTGTCAGACAAAAAAGAAGACCGGATGATTACGGGATGTAGTTCTGGGGCAGCATGCGCATTTAATGTGGCTTGGAACACAGATGCTTTCTCGAGAGTATATAGTTCTTGCGGATCTTATACGGGTTTGCGTGGATCTTTTACCAACGCCACGTTGGTACACAAGTTTGAAACAAAACCGATACGTTTCTTTTTCCAAAGTGGCACACAAGATATGTGGACATCGTTTGGGGATTGGTGGAGTGCCAATCAAGCCATGGTGAGGGCGATGGAGTTTGCCGGGTATGATGTTGCATATAAACTTACCGAAAACGCAAATCATTGCGATGAGGACGTGACCCAAATATTTCCAGATGTTTTAAGATTTTTATGGAACGGTTATCCGGAAAATGCACCTTCACCTAAAAACAAATCCCGCAATGGGATGATCAACCAGATATTGTTGGAGGGTAAGCCATTTGAAAAGTTATCGGAAATAGATGTTGCAAACGCAAAGTTAATATCAGATGATGGGACGCTATTCCTCACATCAGAAAGTGAAACATGGCTCCTTGATGAATATGCAGAAAAAGGCAAATCTTATCTGGATAAAACAATATTAGCATTCGGTAAAGATAGATCATCGCTTGCATATAGCTTGCAAAGCGGATTAGAAATTTTGGATAAAGAAGGCAAAGTAATCTGTAAAATATCGGAAAAAATATACCCCAACGCTTCAGTTGCATTAAGAGATGGTAGATTTTACATTGTTGGAGCCATGAATGAAGCAGGTAATCCGGATATATTATGGTCTTTATCTCCCAATGGTTCCTTAGCATTGGAGGATGACAATTTAAAAGGTGCTCGGTCATTGGCAATAAGTGCAAATGACAATTGGCTATATGTATTTGAGCATGATACGCGACGAGGTTTTAATTATATGGTGCAAAAAAATGGGAGCATGCTGAAATATAAGCAGGAGTTTTTTTATATCCATCTGCCTGATGAAACTGATGGCGCCGAAGTCACAGCGTCTGTTACTGACAATTATGGTCGTACTTATCTGGCATCGGCCTGTGGGATTCAAGTATGTGATTATAACGGAAGAGCGGAAGCTATACTTACCCTTCCGAATAATATAAGACCTATTTCTATAGCATGGGGAGGCCAAGAGCTGAATTACCTGTATATTATAGGTGAGGATAATATGGTATATCGAAGGCAATTAAATACAAGAGGTTCTTCAGTGAATGATGTAATGCCTACCATACGAGTTGGTGCAGGTTAAATGTTATTTACAAGATTATATAACGAGCAACTTGAATTATTTAAATTCTATTTTTATGAAAAAAACAAGGAAAAGCAGATCGAAGGTACCGGATCAAATAGCTGTATCCATTATTCTTATTTGTTTAACTATGGTGTTTTGCAAGGGAGGTAACAATCATTCTGCTGGTCTGCTAAATTCCGGATCGCCTCATGGGTCCGGAACAACTTCTCGTGATGGCGCGGATACGATAGAGTTGCATTGGCCAAAATATATTTCGTTAAGGGATTACCTAAAACCATTTATACAGGCAGATACTATTGTTAATGAAATCATCTTGCCCATGGAGAATGCGGAGACAACTCCAAGGGCAAGGATTTTGTTTCCTGCAAAAAAAATATTGAGCATTAAAGATGTCTATTTGGAAAAGGAGTATTATGAACATAAAGACTGGGAGGTAAGAGGAAGGGAAATCGTGTTGACGAAAAACTCTTTGATTCCTTTTCTACATGAAAATGACTTGCTTTTTAAAGAGGAGAGGGTAGGATTTTCTCAACCCGCAAAAGAAAGTAGTCACTACGTTTTGTTCAGTGAAGGAGCGCTTTTTCCGTCCTATCAACTGGCGGTTACTTATATTCCGGATCGGACAAATTCTTCATTTCCCTCCATCCTTGGGCAAAAAGAAAATTCCCTAAGCGGTACTTTGGGAAAATTGAAAAGAGGTGAACCGTTGAAAATAGTTTTCTATGGCAATAGCATAGAGGCTGGAGGTAATAGTAGTGGATATTTGGGAGTGAAACCATATATGCCCAATTGGCCCCAACTGGTCATTTACAACCTACGAATGAATTATTTATCTGAGATTTCCTACAAAAACCAATCTAAGGGGGGGATGATGGCCAAATGGGGTATGGAAAATGCGGACGAGCGAGTGGCAAATGAAAATCCCGATCTGGTTGTTATTGCATTTGGGATGAATGATGGGACGTTCAGCGTACCGGTCAATGATTTTATCAGCCAGATTGAAGAGATAATGAGGATAGCGAAGGTGAGAAATCCGATGTGCGAATTTCTTTTAGTTACACCTATGCTTGCTAATCCTATGGCTATTCAAAGTAAAATGCAAGAAGATTACAGGCAGCCTCTGTGGAAACTTGCCAATGAGCATGTGGCGATAGCCGATGTCACCAATTGGCACAAATGGTTGTTGGATTATAAATCATACCAAGATATGACAGGAAATAACATTAATCATCCGAATGATTATTTAGCACGGTGGTATGCACATCTTGTTTCGGCTATTTTGATTCCGGGATCAATGAAAGAAAAATGAACATGTTAGATCTCTCTGTCCATCTTCACTTTTACATTGAACAAGATTATATGACCAGCAACTTGAATTAGTTAACCAGTGTATAAGTTTGAAATCTATAAAGGAAACACCTGAGTGGCTTTCAAAATATCCTAATAGATTGTAAATGAATAATGTAGGTCACTTCTAAGGACATTTCCCACATGTTAAAATGATAATACAATATGAAGATCAAGCGTTTACTATATTTCTTTTTGTGTTCTTTTTATATGCCGCTGGCCGTAGCACAAAATATTTTGATAGATGATTTTGAAAATGGATATGAGAAATGGACATGTGAAGGAGACTCGGATACGTTTGGACCTTATCCAGCAAAAGGGAAGGCGCGAGGGCAATCGGAAATAGCGGGTTATAGTGGAGATTATCTGGTTAATACGTTTTATTATTCGGGAAATGATCCTCTAGGTAAAATGGTCTTGAAAGAGCCCTTTGTTGTCAATCGAAAATATTTACTAGCATCTATTGGCGGTGGGTATGAAAACGAAAAAATTTACTTAAGGGTGGTTGATACACAAGGAAATGAACTGGGAAGATTAACCGGTCACCATAGTGCGTTGTTGCGGGTGAAATACATCGACCTAAGCCCTTTCGAAGGACGGAAAGCGTATATCGAAATCGTTGATAATTGGGATAACCCATGGTGGGGACATATCCATGTTGACGATATTTATTTGTCTGATTCATTAGAGGCGGACGTAATAAGCTCCATACTTGATATAGAAGTTAAAAGCCGTTATTTGATTCTCCCTGTAAAAAATCAGAGTAATGATAATAGAACCTTAGAAATAATCGATACGTCGGCGGAAGAGCCAAACCAGTTGTTGTATTCGGAAGTTCTTCCTTTAGATTTTACGCATGCTGATTGGAGATCGGCATTGCATGTCGGCTCTTTGATCGGCAAAAGAATTAGCATTCAAGTGGAACATCATAAAAGTGAAATCCCTAAGATCGATCAAACTGATGCCGTTCCACATCGTTCCGATTTTGGGAACGAGATATTCCGTCCACAGTATTTCTACACCGCCGGACAGGGATATCTCAATGATCCCAATGGTCTGGTATATTGGAAAGGGCGATGGCATTTGTTTTATCAGTATACCCCTACGGCAATTGATGCACGTAAAAAATCATGGGGACATGCTGTGTCTGATGATTTAATGACTTGGCAGGAATTACCTCCTGCTATCGATGCCTTTTATGAAAACGGGGAAGAACACAATATATTTTCAGGAACAGGGTATGTTGATAAAGAGAACAATAGCGGATTATTCGATACGCCGGATGGTGGAGTTGTTTTTTCTTTTACCTGTACAGGTAGAGGTGAATACATCGCTTATGCCGACGACGAATATCTGATGGATATAAAGATGATGAAACATAATCCCGTTATCACACAAAATGGGCGTGATCCTAGAATTTTCTTTAATAAGGAGTCAAAAAAATGGGGCATTCTCCGATACGAAGAGTTCGAAAATGACAATTTACCGATAAGGAAAAAAAGTAAATTGGAAAATGTTCGGAAAGTGTTTTCTTTCTACAATTCCCAGGACCTGAAAAATTGGGAATATACCTCTTCGATCGAAAATTGTTATGAATGTCCGGATATGTTTGCAATAAATACGGTAAAAGGCGAAAAGCACGTCGTGTTTGATGCTTCGGGGAAGTATCTTATTGGAAATTTTGATGGAAGAAATTTTGTTGCAGACGGAGAACCTAAACCACGTATAATGCAAGGAAGTTTTTATGCCATGCAGCATTTTCAAAATGCTCCGGATGATCGTATTGTTACGGTGGGCTGGGTAGGGCAGGATATTGATAAAATGAAGGCACATAATATGTGTTTCAGCCAAGCAATTTCAATTCCAATGGAACTGACCCTTCACAAAGATGGTCATGACGAATTCTATCTAACAGCCCTGCCAGCCAACGAAGCCTATAATAAAGTAAAAGAGACATTATATGAAAAGTCTTTTTTGCATCCTGTCCGTAATGATATTGAAATTCCTAATGTGCCAACCAGTGCAGTTATAGATTTAGAATTAACGTGGAATGAAGCAAATAATGCAACCATCTCGATTGGAGATATCCAAATCCTGTTCGATAAGCAAGAGGGCGCATTATATTTATCGAAAGACAAAGATTTATCCCCTCAGGTGTTTAAGGTGGAAAGGCCGAATGATGAAAAACTGAACTTACAAATTTTTCTTGATCGAAGTATATTGGCAATATTTTATGACGTCGGCCAAACGGTAATTTTCGATTCCTGTTTTTTGGGTAAAGAGGGGATTCCTGTCAACATATCTGCTAAAGATGAAATAATAATAACTAATTTAAGTGTTAAATCAATTGAGGGACTTAAGAGATGAAAGAACAACAAACCAATACTGATATGGTAACACGAGGCCTTTCAATTCTCTTTGGCATTGGTATGCCATCTTTCTTGCAAAAAAGAAAGAAAATAACAGGTGTAAAACTGAGGGTTTTCCTGTTGATCGTGGCGATAATGGCAATTGTACAAGCTAATGGCCAAATCAGATTGCCGGGATATCATTCCCGACATATAGATTCAAATCTATACCATAACTCGTGGGATGCGCACTGGATTTCAGTTCCTGACATATTTTTAAAAGATTATGCCATTTGCCATTTTCGAAAATCATTCGATCTGAAAGCTATACCTGATCAATTTATTGTTCATGTTTCCGCTGATAATCGTTATAAATTATATATCAACGAACACTTGATTTCCTTAGGCCCGGCAAGCGGGGATATTCTAAATTGGAATTTTGAAACTGTTGATTTATCCCCTTATCTCAGAGAAGGGAAAAATGTTTTAACGGCCGTAGTCTGGAATTTTGGTGAAAGACGGCCAATGGCCCAAATAAGCTTTGGACATACAGAGCTTATTGTGCAAGGTAATACCGAACTGGAAAGGATTGTTAATACAGATGCTTCTTGGAAATGTATAGAAGATACTTCGTATTCTCCATTGGATAATGCCGTCATCGGGTATTATGTAGCAGGTCCAGGAGAACAACTTTTTTCGGGCGATCATCCTTGGGGGTGGTTGGAGATAGGATTCAACGATAATAATTGGCCAAATGCCCATAAAGGATGGAAAGGAGCAATGAAAGGTGCCATGGATTATCCGGGGCGTTTACTTGTGCCATCACCATTACCTCAACTGTTGAGGGAGCCTATTCGTTTTGCGTCGGTTAGAAAAGTGGAGGGAATCGTTTTACCTTCATCATTCCCGTATAAGGAGGGTGCATTTTCAATCCCGTCAAAGAGTAAAGTGCATATTATATTGGACCAGAATCATCTGACTACAGGCTATCCTGTTCTTAAATTCAGCCAAGGAGCCGATGCAACCATACAAATTGGCTATGCGGAGTCTTATTATAGCGATCCACAAAAAGGGGTAAAAGGGAATCGTAATGAAATAGAAGGCAAAACCTTTGTTGGATATAAGGATGTTATCATTGCTGATGGGGGAAATAACCGTATTTATAGTCCATTATGGTGGCGTACTTGGAGGTATTTGGATATCGTGATCGAGACAAAAGACCAGGAATTAATTATTGAAGATATGTACGCTATTTTTTCAGCGTATCCTTTTCAAAAATTGTCCGAATTTGAATCCGCTACAGATGCAGATTTAGAAAAAATACTAGAAATTGGATGGCGTACGGCACAGCTTTGCGCCCATGATACATACATGGACTGCCCCTATTACGAACAACTTCAGTATTTTGGCGATACTAGGATCCAGGCCATGATTACGCTATATAACACGCTTGATGACAGCATGGTCAAAAATGCGCTGGAGCAAGGTCGACGATCATTGGTGGCAGATGGTATTACCATGTCTAGATACCCGACGAATACACATCAATTTATTCCTCCGTTTTCCTTGTTCTGGATTGGAATGGGATATGATTATTGGTGGTACCGCGGGGATGAGGAGTACATGAGAACGTTACTACCTGCATACAGGTCGGTATTGTCATGGTTTGAACAATACCTGTCAGAGACGAATACGTTGAATCGCATACCGTTTTGGTTTTTTGGCGATTGGGCGGCGGATTTTCATCGTGGAGTGCCACCAGTGGATGAGAATGGAAGTTCTGCTTTCCAAGACTTAGTTTATTTGATGACGCTCCAAGAGGCTTCTCAAATGGAATATGCTTTTGGTGATGTTTCGATAGCAAAGCATTATAATGATATTATAGACCGTCTTAAAGACAATGTGAAAAATGTGTATTGGAACAATGAAAGGAAAATGTTTGCTGATACACATAAACATGAAACATATTCGCAACATGTCAATGTGCTGGCGATACTTACAGATGTAATTGAAGGAGAAGATGGTGCCAACTTGTGTGAGAGAATATTGGAGGCTGATCGTGTTACGAAAACCACCATATATTTTAGGTACTACCTTCAGAGAGCGATGCAGAGAGTTAATCTCGGTGATAAACTACTTGACTATCTTGATACTTGGAAGGATCAAATAAATTTAGGCCTGACAACTTGGGCCGAGCAACCGGAACCTTCCCGCTCCGACTGTCATGCTTGGGGAGCAAGTCCAAATATCGAATTTTTTCGCATTCTCCTGGGAATAGATAGCGCTGCTCCCGGTTTTCGCCAAATAGTTATAAAGCCCGCATTGGGTAGTCTAAAAAATGTATCGGGAAAGATTCCTCATCCCAAGGGTGAAATAAGTGTAAGCTACAAGATAATCGATGATGAGCTCACTGCTGAAATAACAATCCCGGAAGACTTAACAGGCGTTTTTGTTTGGAAAAATAGTTCGTATAGACTTCATGGAGGCGCGCAAACTATTAAGACGAATTAGACTGATCTGAACATATACTGACATGTTTATTGTCTAAATTGACAGGATTCTTCTAGCATAACGTATACTTTACCTATACATTTGTATTAGTAGTAATGAGAAAAGTAAGGTTATAAACCGTTATGATGAATACGAAAAAAAAATGCTGGATAGGTATGCTCCTGTCACTTGTACTGGTTATACAGAGCTGCTCACAGGAGAACATCGAAGTGTCCTTTGATGAGGAGGAGACTGGTTTTAGAAATATCCCTGACAGTATCCAGACGAGTGTCTATTGGTACTGGATCTCGGACAATATTTCGAAAGATGGCGTTGTGAAAGACTTGCATGCCATGAAGGCGGTTGGGATAAACCGTGCTTTTATCGGAAATATTGGACTAGATTCGAAGGAGACGCCCTACGGTAGTGTCAAGCTTCTGTCGGAGGAATGGTGGAATATCCTGTATACTGCACTGAAAACAGCCACGGAACTTGATATCGAGATCGGGATTTTTAACAGTCTGGGTGGAGCCAGTCGGGCGGTCCCTGGGTAAAGCCGGAAGAGGCGATGCGCTACCTGACGTCGGTGGATTTTGCCAGTTTTGACACTGGACATATCGTTTTACAAGATCATACGGATGAAGTTGCCTTCAGAAATATAAAAGTGAAGCGCTTGGATTAATGTAAAATTGGGATATAAAGTTTGTTGAGCTATCTTTGTATTGGCGTAGAAATGCCGTACATTATTTATTCTCCTAACAAACACGTTAACGAATGAAAAATAAAATTATGTTTCTCTGTAGTTCATTCTTATCGAATACAAATGACAGAAGCAACGGATAAACAATATGACGTCGTTATCGTAGGTAGCGGACTCGGAGGCTTGGTGTCAGCGGTTATACTGGCAAAGGAAGGACTACGGGTCTGTGTATTGGAAAAAAACAATCAATTTGGGGGGAATTTGCAAACGTTTTCCCGCGATAAGAAAGTGTTCGATACAGGCGTGCACTATATTGGCGGATTAGAAGAAGGGCAGAACTTACACCGTTATTTTTCCTATCTGGGGATTATGCCTCATCTTCGGCTAGAACGCATGCCAAAAGTTTTTGACCAGATTTGTTTTGGCGACGAAGAAGCGTGTTACCCCATAGCGCAGGGCTATGATGCTTTTGTGGATTGTTTATCGGCTGCATTTCCGGATGAACGTTCGGCGTTGATACAATATGTTGTTGATTTACAGTATACTTGTAAGGCATTCCCATTATATTATGCGGAAGATGGAGAGGGTTATGCATCGGAAGTTATGAACCTAAGCGTTAAGGATTATTTTACAGGGTTAACGGATAATGAACGTTTGCGTGCGGTATTGGTTGGAAATAATTTCTTATATGCGGGGGAGGATGATAAAACGCCCTTTTATGTCCATGCGCT
>PJTZ01000082.1_pt1 | contig 101182 bp, 60 predicted proteins | sample 1512131 | NCBI WGS metagenome assembly PJTZ01 (sample SAMN08177679, study PRJNA422409) | Soil metagenome, whole genome shotgun sequencing project. | reverse complement strand
CTTCCTCCGCATAATCGAATAACGCTTTTTCCGCCGAGGGAATTAAGTTTAGCGGCTCTACGGCGACTATTTTTTTAAACATATCTCTTTTTAATCTCTTCTTAGAGGATGTCCGAAAAGGTAATTTTGTCTGTTCGGACACCATCTATATATAGTTAATACGCTTTCGCAAATAATACACGCTTACCGGATGGCTTACCTGTGAAGATACACACGCCCACTTCATCCTTCGCATCCAAAGGAATACAACGGATAGTTGCTTTCGTCTCCTCTTTCACCCGTTTTTCTGTTTCTACCGTACCGTCCCAATGACAGGAAATAAAGCCCCCCTTGTTCTCCAATACATCTTTAAATTCTTCATAAGAATTCACTTCCGTAATATGTTCACTACGGAAAGACAACGCTTTATGGTAAATGTTCTCCTGTATAATGCCCAACAGATTTTCTATGGTCACCGCAAGTCCTTCCTGTGATACCGTTTCTTTTGTCTGCGTATCGCGCCGTGCCAATTCCACGGTGCCATTTTGCATATCACGCGCACCAACAGCAACACGCAAAGGCACGCCCTTCATTTCCCACTCGGCAAATTTAAAACCCGGACGTTGCGTATCCCGATCGTCATATTTTATCGATATATCCATGTCCTGCAATTCGCTTGTTAGCTTATTAACAAAACCATCGATGTTCGCTTTTTCTTCTTCTGTTTTGTAAATAGGAACGATAACCACCTGAATAGGAGCTAATTTTGGCGGCAACACAAGCCCTTGATCATCGGAGTGTGCCATAATCAATGCGCCCATCAAGCGAGTAGATACACCCCAAGAAGTTGCCCATACATGTTCCAATTTTCCTTCTTTCGATGTAAATTTCACATCAAACGCTTTGGCAAAATTTTGGCCTAGAAAATGTGAAGTACCGGCCTGCAATGCCTTACCATCTTGCATAAGTGCTTCTATACAATACGTCTCTAATGCTCCGGCAAAGCGTTCGTTTTCTGTTTTTACGCCTCGAATGACAGGGACAGCAAGCGTCTGTTCTGCAAAATCTGCATATACCTCCAGCATACGTTCGGCCTCTTCAATGGCCTCTTCACGCGTAGCATGCGCCGTATGTCCTTCCTGCCATAAGAATTCGGCCGTGCGTAAAAATAAACGGGTGCGCATTTCCCACCGTACTACATTCGCCCATTGATTTACTAAAATAGGCAAGTCACGGTAGGACTCAATCCAACCTTTATACGTATTCCAAATAATGGTTTCCGACGTCGGGCGTACAATAAGTTCTTCTTCCAATTTTGCCGTTTCATCCACTACGATATTTCCTTCGCCATCATTTTTCAATCGATAGTGCGTTACGACGGCACATTCCGTTGCAAATCCTTCTACATGCGACGCTTCTTTAGAAAAAAAGGATTTGGGGATAAATAAGGGAAAATAAGCGTTCGAATGTCCGGTATCTTTGAATTTCTTGTCTAATATTGCTTGCATACGCTCCCAAATAGCGTATCCGTAAGGCTTGATAACCATACAACCGCGAACCGCCGAATGTTCTGCCAAATCAGCCTTGACGACTAAGTCGTTATACCATTGTGAGTAATCTTCACTACGACTTGTTATTCCTTTTCCCATTATTTATTTCAATTATTATTTCTGTAACAATTATTGTAATTTGTTCGTATTATTATGAAAAACTTGGGGTAGCCCTAAGTTTTATTTATATTTTTGGAAGCGGATTAAACCCCCGTCTAAAAAACGGGTCTAAGATAATAAATAAAGACTGTATTAGCGAAGTTTAACAGTAGAGGATATCATATCATGAAAACAAATAGATTATTATTCGGTAGTTTGACACTTGCAGCCATTTTTGCGCTTAGCTCGTGTTCAACAAGTAGACAGATCGCCCATCGAGACGATGTGTATAATAATCAATCCCAAGCTCCCCAAGATTACCTGAGTCCGGATTATTATTATACTGATGGCGAAGTACAGGAGGAGCAATATGTCCAAAACGACTATTATGCTGATGAATACGCCGACGAAGAATACGTAGAAGGATTTGAATACGACAATAATCTGGAATATGCCAATCGCATCAATCGTTTTTACTACGGTGCGCCAGGCATGCCTTATTATGACCCTTGGTTTGACCCTTGGTATGGATACGGAGGTTTCGGCCTCGGATGGTCTAGCTGGGGCTGGGGATCAGGTTGGTCCTTAGGTTTCGGATGGGGTCGTCCTCATTTTGGCTTTGGTTGGGGATGGGGAAATCCTTACTATGGTTATGGAAACTGGGGTTGGGGTGGCTACCCTTACGCCGGTTGGGGCTATAACGCTTGGGGACACCCTGGGTATGGATATGGCAACCACTATTATGGCGGAAATTATTACGGTGGAAACCGATACAGTGTACGCCCAGCCAATGCACCTACCCGTGTCGCAGCTCGCGGTGGATACAATACACGTGTAGGGAATACGACACGTGTTTCCAACTCACGCGTGGCTCGGGATAGAAACGGTCGTATTGTGACTGGACGCACAACCCGCGCTACAGCAAATGGTACACGTACAACCACGCGCTCTGCCGTCGGAAATACAAGTCGTGTTCGGACGGAGAATGGCAATGTGACCAGAGGATCCTCTAACTCCTCCCGCGTTGGTACCCGCACAACACGTGGTGCGACAACCAGTAGAGAAGCTGTAGGCAACCGGACGAGAACAACCACGCGACCAACAACAGGTACGAGTAACACATCACGTTCAAGAACAACTACTCGTCCAGCAACGACACAACCGTCTAGGCCAACTACCACACAACCATCAAGACCGACGACAAGAAGCACACCTTCGTACACGCCTTCTAGAGGTTCTTCAGGAAGCTCCATTTCGAGCGGTGGCGGATCGTCTAGAAGTTCGGGCGGTGGCGGAAGTAGCTCCAGAGGTGGAAGAACAAGATAATTTTCTTTAACAGCAATAATTGACATGATGTAGAGACGCAAAGGTTTGCGTCTCTACTATTTAAAACAAACTATGCGTATAAAAAACATAATTTTCACATCTTTATTCATTTCGGGCGTAAGTATGTCTGCTTATAGCCAATCTGTAAACAATGGTCTGATTTTTTCGCAAGAAACCAATGGTGGTACCGCGCGATTCAAAGGCTTAGGAAATGCAAAAACAGCTTTAGGCGGTGATATCAGTTCCATTACCGGAAATCCGGCTGGATTAGGGTTCTTCGGTCAGTCCGATATATCCATTACCTTCAACTACGACAATGCCGCCAATAAAGGAACGTATTTTGGAAATAGCGTCAGCAAGAACAAAGGCAGATTTGGTGTGGATCATGCGGGCGTTGTTTTCCACTTCCCGAAGAACGAAGGTTACCACGGCTGGCAAAATTTCAATATCGGGATAGGCTATGAAAATACCAATAGATTTTCGAATCATGTGCGTTATGAAGGGGTAAATCCCGACAATACTATCGTCAGCGCTTATGCGGATGATATAGTGCAATTTGGAGACCAGGCTTTTGCCAATAGCTTATCCGGCATGAAGCTGATCGAAAGATTTGCCGATACCGATAAAGGCTATTTTCCGATCACCGGCGAATTTGGGAATAAAGATCAGATCAGTGATATATTAACTACAGGTAATAGCTTCAAAACATCCTTAGCTTTCGGCGGTAATTACAACAACGTTTTCTACATTGGTGGTAACATCGGCTTCTCCTCTTTTATACATGAAAACTCGGCACAGTTCTCCGAATATGGCTGGACAAAAGATGCTGGTACGGTAGCCGATGATAATCCCGGCTCCAATTTTATAGACCCGACCCATCCGAATCATGTTTTTTTAGACAAGAACTATGAGATGCTGGACGATTACTACCAACGTTCCGAAGGTACCGGAATAGATTTCAAAATTGGTGCTATTTACAAACCCACAGTCGATTGGAACATCGGAGCCACCATTACCTCTCCTACTTGGTATACCATTGATCAATATACCGAAAGTTATATCGGCGTGGATTATTACGATAATGAAAATGCTGAAGAAGCTTTTGATTTCGGCGAGACGGAGTTTACGGACGATTTTAGCTATCGCTTGATTACACCCTGGAAATTTGGTCTTGGTGTGTCTAAGTTCTTCGGACGCGGATTGATCTCCGCAGATGCTGAATATGTCAATTACAGCAGCATTAAAATTCGGGATACCAGAGGACCAAATTCTTCGGAAGATGCGCTTTGGGATCAAGATTTTAAGGATGCTTATCGAGGTGCGGTCAACCTACGTGTAGGCGGTGAATATCTGATTACCAATACCGTCAGCGGACGTGCGGGTATAAACTATTTCGGTAACCCTTATAAGAACGCTGATAATAAACAATACAGCGGTAGTTTGGGACTAGGCACGAAGCTTACAAACACCCTTTATCTTGATTTGGCGGTTGTTCACCTTATTAACGATTATAAAGTAAGCCCATACCTCATCGATGAAGGTTTTTGGGGGAGCGCAAGTCCAGTAGCGGACATCAAACACCAGCGTACCAATGTAGTGTTGACATTAGGTGCTAAATTTTAATAAAACTTGAAGAACGTTTTTGGGTGATAATGAACCTCACCCAAAAACTTCATATAGGCTTAACCGTATGGTCATATGTTTTGTTATTTATGATCTTTTACCAAAATTATGGTATGCCTGTTGACCCTCCGTGTATATCTCCTAGCTCATCAGGTAAGTCTTTCCGCTCATCGTATATACCTTTTATCCCCAAATGCATGCATAATGGCTTAACAAGTATACCGTTTCGCCCACCCGGTATGCGGTTTGTCTCTAAACGTATGCATAATGACTTAATAAGTATACCGTTTCGCTCATCGCATATACCCTTTGTCTCTTAACGCATGCATAATGACTTAACAAGTACACCGTTTCGCTCATCGCATATACCTTTTGTCTCTTAATGCATGCATAATGACTTAACAAGTATACCGTTTCCCCCATCACGTATACCCTTTGTCTCTTAACACATGTATTTTGCCAAATTATGCATGCAAAATGGTAAGTATGAACTCACCTCAAACTGATAAAAAAGCAGCACCACCCTGCAAATATTAAATGAATATTAAATTTGGAAATTACCGGTGATCGCCTCACTTAAAAAAGATTTTGTTAATTTGCAAAAAAAATAAACAGATGAAACCCAAAACCATCATATTCGGCATGATAACGGCATTTGTGCTGGTTATTCTCTTTAACAACAAGGAAGAAGCAAGCTTTTGGTTTTTTGGCGAAATACGCACCTCCAAATTATTAATTTTGGGTGTATTCTTTATTTTGGGTGTTATTACTGGTGGTATTATGTTTCGCCGGAAAAAGAGTCATCCAAAAGAGTATACCATTAATAATACAGTAACAGCAGATAATGCAGAAGCAGAAAACCCATCTCCTTACGCTAATTTATCCGAGGAAGATCGTAAGTTTTTGGATCGCGATTGACTTTATTTTAATAATCCCTTACAGATTTTACTGATCAAGGCAGGACCTTCATAGATAAACCCGGTATACACTTGAACCAAGCTTGCCCCTGCTTCCAGTTTCTCTCTAGCGTCTTCCGCCGAATGAATCCCTCCTACACCAATGATCGGGAAGGAACGATTGGAGCGCTCCGCTAAGTATCGAATAACTTCGGTAGAACGTTTCGTAAGCGGTTTTCCACTGACCCCTCCCGCTTCCTTCACCAAAGATGGGTCACTATACAATCCTTCTCTCGAAATAGTCGTATTCGTCGCAATAACACCTGCTATTTTTGTTTCTGTCACAATTTCCACAATATCATCTAATTGGGAATCTGTTAAATCTGGCGCTATTTTGAGTAAAATGGGTCGTTGGATATATTTAGTATGGTTCAAATCTTGAAGCGTGTTCAAAATTTTCTTTAAAGGTTCCTTCTCTTGCAAATCACGTAGGCCCGGTGTATTAGGCGAACTAACATTCACGACGAAATAATCGACATATTCAAAAAGCGCATTGAAACAATAGGTATAATCGTTTACGGCTTCCTCGTTGGGGGTTAGTTTGTTCTTTCCAATATTACCGCCGATGATAAGATTATCTCGGTCTTTCAATCGTTTCAAGCGACCTGCAGCGACATCAGCTCCTTGGTTGTTAAAACCCATACGGTTTATTAACGCATTATCTTCTACCAACCGAAACATCCTTGGCTTGTCATTTCCGGGTTGTGGTCGTGGGGTTACGGTTCCTATTTCGATAAAACCAAAGCCTAAACCTGCCATCTCCTCGATATACTCTGCATTTTTATCAAACCCAGCGGCAAGCCCTATCGGATTTTTAAATTTCAATCCGAATACTTCCCGCTCCAAACGAGGATCATCCACCGTATAAAGCGACTTAAGCAATGACTTTGCACCCCAGATTTTCGTAAATGTGCGCAACCCGTCCGTCACCCTATGGTGTGCGGTTTCGGGATCCATTGTGAAGAATATAGGTTTAACGATTTTATACATATCTGCAAAGGTAACCAAAGAAGCAGAAATATTCATTACTTTTGCAGCAAATGATATCAATTAATAATTTAACATTCGAGATTGGCTCACGTGCTTTATACGACGACGCTAATTGGCATATAAAACCCGGAGACAAAGCGGGATTAATCGGTGCAAATGGGGCTGGTAAGTCTACGTTGCTAAAATTAATCGTCGGAGATTATACCCCGACTTCGGGCACGATTTCAATGGCGAAGGACTTAAAGATTGGTTATCTTAACCAGGATTTGTTGTCTTACCATTCCGAAAAAAGCATCCTGCATGTAGCGATGGAGGCATTTGAGCGGCAAAATCAATTGCATGCAGAGATTGAATTATTGCTTAAAAAACTAGAAACTGACTATTCGGACGAGATACTGAATAAACTGAGCGATAGACAGATGGAGTTTGAAGCCTTGGATGGCTACAATATCGAGTTTCGGGCACACGAGATCCTCGCAGGTTTAGGGTTCTCGGAAGAAGAGCAACAGCGACCTTTAGCGACATTTTCCGGCGGTTGGCGTATGCGTGTTATGCTCGCGCGTATCCTCCTGCAAACACCGGATATTCTGTTATTGGATGAGCCAACCAACCACTTGGATTTACCGTCTATTAAATGGCTGGAGAATTATCTACAGGCGTTTGAGGGTGCGATTGTTATTGTTTCCCACGACCGCTATTTTCTCGATCGGATCATCAATAAAACGGTGGAATCCCGTAAAGGAAAGCTTACGGTTTATGCCGGAAACTATTCTTTCTATATAGAGGAAAAATCTCTGCGGGAGGAAATCCAGGGCAATCAGTTTAAAAATCAGCAGGCAAAAATCAAGCAAGAAGAAAAGCTTATAGAGCGTTTCCGTGCGAAAGCGAGCAAAGCAAAAATGGTACAATCCCGTATTAAAGCGCTCGATCGTATGGAAAAGGTGGATAATGTGGACGACGATAATCCAGAAGTGAATTTCAGCTTTAAATTTTCCAAACCTTCGGGACGGCATGTCGTTACACTGGAAAATATATCGAAGTCTTACCCTAATCTGGAAATTCTACGTGATACGAGTGCTATTATTGAAAAAGGAGATAAAATAGCGCTGATCGGTGCAAACGGTAAAGGTAAATCAACCTTGCTTCGCATTGTAGCCGATGCTGATAACGAATATGAAGGCAAAAGTATCAAAGGGCACAATGTATCCCAGACATTCTTCGCCCAACACCAATTGGAAGCGTTGCATCTCGAAAACACCATTATACAGGAGCTGATCAACTTCGCTCCCAAACATACCGAAACAGAATTGCGTTCCATTTTAGGTTGTTTCCTGTTCACCGGTGATGATGTATTTAAGAAAATCAAGGTCTTGTCGGGTGGCGAGAAATCGCGCGTCGCGTTAGCGAAGGCATTGACAGCCGATGCAAATTTTCTGGTACTTGATGAGCCGACCAATCACTTGGACATGGCCTCGGTTAATATTCTTATCCAGGCTTTACAACAGTATGAGGGTACATTCATCGTTGTTTCGCACGACCGTTACTTTTTAGACCATGTTGCCAATAAAATTTGGTTTATCGAAGACAAAGAAATTAAAGAGTATCCAGGTACTTATCAAGAGTATGAGGAATGGAGTTCAAAACGTGTGGTGAAGAAAGAGCCTCAAGGAGAAAAGAAAATAGCGAAGGAGAAAGAGCAACCTAAAAAAGAAAAGACTCCTCCATCGGAGGATAAGAATAGGCTCATCCAACGCAAAAACAAGGAGTTGGCAACGCTTGAACAACAAATAGAAAAAAGTGAAAAGTTGGTAAAGGAGCTTGAAGCACACTTAGCGAAAGAAGAAGTCTATTCGGATGCACCAAAGCTTCAAGAAGCCACCCGGACGTATAATTCTGCCAAAGCTTCTTTTCAGCAGCTCCAACAAGATTGGGAAAAGCTCGCCGAAGAGATCATGGAATTGGAAGGGTAAAGAAATAAAACTAACGTTAACTTAAATGGTAACGTTGGTTTTTAAATTCCATCGAGGTGTAATAACTATATTTCTCCATATCCAATGGGTAGTCCCAGCATCCCATACGATGGTACATCTCTCCACCGAATCCTTTCTTGAAACGATAAAGTCCGTACATCGGATGAGATGGATCGGGATTTGGTGCCGTCCCAAAAAAATCGTATTCCGTACAACCCCGCTCCTTCGCCATTTCCATGGCCCGCCATTGCAGCGCATAAGTAGCCATATAATTTCGGTTTTCTGAAGCAGAAGCTCCGTAGAGATAGGTACCTCTATTGGCCGAGATTACCAAAAACATCGCCGCTAGCGGCTTGTCTTCGACTTCGGCAACCAATAAATACACATCTGCGGGTGAAGAAGTATCATTTGCTCTCGCTGAAAGCACAATTCGGAAATAATGGATATCATGTAAAAAGAAATTATTTCGAGCCGCTGTCTGACGATATAAATCATACCAAATCTCCAAACTTTCAATTCCCAATGAACGCACATTGACGCCTTTCCTCTTCGACAGATTGATATTATATCGCGTTTTGGGTTTCATACTCTCGAAGAGCATATCCGTATCTTTCCGCAGATCCATGAACATCGTATTGGAAGGAAGAATATCGGTATTGGCCTTTCTCAACCGCCAATGGGCTGTGCTATAATTAAGACGAATCTCCTGTATACTTTTTTCCGGTACACCGAGCCAATTGCCGTGCAGATCATAACAACTTTCGTCTTTTGCCCAAAGCGATTGCCAAGGTAGATCGTATCTGATCATAATACATTTCAGGGGTAGAAATGTCCGTAAGCTTTCGGATAACTGTTCCAAAAAATAACCTTGATTCTCCTCTGAAGGTTCTACTTCCGGACCGTAAGGCACATAGGCGATACTGTGCTCTCTGTCAATCGGCTGGATAACAATTAATAAATCCCCTATAAAGTAAGCATCACTTTTACTATCGATATATAAATCGGATTGTTTCGTTCTAAAATTGAATGCTCTCGTGTGCAATCCTTGTAAGTTTTTCACTTCGGACCAATAGGCCGTTTGTTGGATAATGGATGTTTTATAAACCTGTTTAATTTCCTTATCTTCTAATTCCGCGATCATGTATAAAAATTATCGTAATGATTTCAAAACCCAAAAGCTGCGAACATAGCCAAAATGTTTGGATTAAACAGCTCTTATTTGTCACTAATGTGTTATATATTATCTACAAAAGTATATACCCTTATTTAAATGTAATATTATTTATTACATTTAAATATTTATGATTAACTTTGCCTCCATGAACAACACACGGTTTGCGACAGTGATACATATATTGACGCTTTTGGGTAAAACTCCTGATCAGTGGTTGAACTCAGATTGGATTGCAGGTAGCATCCATATCAATCCGGTAATTGTTCGTAAAGAACTCGGTTTTTTACAGGACCAAGGTTGGGTCATCAGCAAAAAAGGTAAAGAAGGCGGGTCTATGTTGGGTGTTCCAACCCATGAAATAAGTTTGGCTGCTATTTACAAAGCTGTCAAAAACACGAGCGTATTAGGCAAAAAAAATCAAACTCCCAATCCAAAATGCCCCATAGGAAAACATATCAACAAAAAACTGGATCAGCTTTTTGTCGAAACGGACGAGATGGTGTCTACTGCCCTTTCTCACAAAACGCTTAAAAATTTTGTAGAGCAATTTTGAATAATTTTTTCGACCCTTAATGTAACAAATTTTATTACAAATAAATATTAATAATATGACAAAAATAGGAATCACCGGAGCTACTGGACAACTAGGTCATTTGGTAGTAGAAAAATTAAAACAACGTGTAGATGCGGATAATTTGATTGCGCTTGTACGCTCGCCGGAAAAAGCTACAGATCTAGGTATTGCAACCACCGCGTTTGATTACAACAAACCTGAAACCCTAATTGAAGGACTTCAGGGGATCGACCACCTTTTGCTCATTTCTGGAAATGAGGTTGGGCAGCGCAAGGCACAACATCAAAATGTTATCGATGCCGCACGTCAAGCGGGTGTCCGATGGATTATCTATACAAGCCTTCTTCGTGCAGACTCGTCCTCTTTGAGCTTAGCACCCGAACATCTCGAAACCGAAGAACTACTCAAAGCTTCTGGCATTCCCTACACCATCTTAAGAAACGGTTGGTATACGGAAAACTATACTGCCTCCATTCCGGGTGCTTTGGGTGCCGGTGCGTTTGTAGGAAGTGCAGGCGACGGCAAGATTTCATCTGCTTCACGCGCCGATTACGCAGAAGCAGCGGCAATCGTGCTGAGCAGTGAAGATCAGGTTGGAAAGGTCTACGAATTAGCAGGAGACGAAGCGTATACCTTAAAAGACTTAGCTGCCGAAATTTCTCGACAAACTGGGAAAGACATCCCTTACAATAACCTTTCTGAATCGGAATATGCCGATGTACTGGCGTCGTTAGGTTTACCTGAACCACTTGCACAAGCTATTGCGAGTTGGGATGTAGGCGCCTCCAAAGGCGATCTATTCGACGATAAGAAGGTTTTATCCTATTTAATCGGACGACCCACAACACCTTTAGCAGAATCTGTTAAAGAAGCGTTGGTTTAGAATAATTAATCAAGGCAGGCTTATTGGTTTCTTTTATGTCATAAGTCTGCCTTGTCATATTAAATATCCACAAGTTAACATTCAGTTAATATTGATTTCTTATGTTTGCGTTATGGAAAATAAAAAATACAATGTTCCCGTTGTGTTAACCCATATCAATGATGATGCACACAACTTCAAACCATTACCTACTCCTACGGGCGAATATCCATATCGCTTGAACATAGCTAAGATCATTGGAAAAACGACCAACGAAATACAAGACCGTATGTTTTTCCATATGGTTGGCGACACGGGCAGTGTCCGTCATTCTGATTTTCAGGCAACGGTTGCCCATACATTAACCCAACAAATTGAAGGGCATCCAGATGCTCAACCGGCATTCCTTTTCCATTTAGGTGATGTCGTTTATAATCATGGCGAAGCACACGAATATCCGGTACAATTTCTAAAGCCTTATCAACATTATCCGGCTCCTATATTCGCTATTGCGGGCAACCACGATGGCGATATCAATCCCAGTGCTTCCAGTCCGTACCAAAGTCTCGATGCCTTCATGGATGTCTTCTGTGACACACACAGCCGATCTGTAAGTTATGGTTCAGGCGCCAACCGGAAGAGCATGGTACAACCCAATGTCTATTGGACATTGGAAACACCGCTTGCACGTTTTATAGGTCTGTATGCCAACGTCACCAAGCATGGTATCATTGCCGATGAGCAGCGCGAATGGTTTATAGAAGAATTACGGGATGCCGCCATACAGCGAGATGAGCAGGCTATTATCGTATGTATACATCACGCTCCATACTCTGCCGATACGAACCACGGATCGAGTATTGTCATGATCGATTTTCTCGAAAGTGCATTTGCGGAAGCTTCCGTCATACCCGATGCTGTGTTCAGCGGTCATGTACACAATTACCAGCGCTTTCATAAAACATATCCAGATGGTAGCATGGTGCCATATATTGTAGCCGGTGCCGGGGGGTATTCGCTTCTTCATAACATCGCGACCTATGATGATCTCACAGTTGCCCCTTTACAACCCGAGGACAATAGCGTCGAACTGGTCTCTTATTGCGAAGAGCGTTTTGGTTTTCTCAAAATGGGCATTGTCAGAACGCATGAAGGCCTGAAACTGACGGGAGCATATTATACGTTAACCCAACCGGATGATACGGAAGCCAAGTTATACGATCGTTTCGAAATTCCGTTGCAACGCTCCATGTTCTCCGAAGCGTAACGCGGAGAATATTAAGATCTTGATTCTTGGTTTTAAGCATTCAGATTTTAATATATAGCAGCATTTTTATCGGCATGGAACCGTATTGATCTTTTACGACCAAATTATTACATTGAAGTATAACGAGTTAATTTTGCTTACCTTTGTCCATATCTTAAGAAGGTTAAAAGTAAAATGTTTCGCCACGAAGGAAAAAAAAGAACCTATACACATAATTTAAGATTAGCATCCATGCTGTCATTTGTTGCCGGCCTGGTAAATGTCAGTGGTGTGATGCAATTGCAGGTCCTTACAACCAACGTCACGGGCCATTTCGCTTATTTTGCAGAAAATATCGTACTCCATAAATATGCGTCATCAATCGTATTTGTATTCTATGTCGCCGCCTTTATGTTGGGTGCGTTTTGTTCGAGTTTATTGATTGAGCTTTTTTCAAGAAGATCGGTTGCGAGTCCTTATATTTTTCCGATTTCCGTTGAAATAATATGTTTACTTTTTGTTGCTTTGTCTTCTTCTGCCTGGGCCAATGCTAACGTATTAGCTCTTGTTTTGTTATTCGGCATGGGTCTTCAAAATGCACTGGTGACCCGCGTTTCTAACTCGGTGGTACGTACAACCCACTTAACGGGTTTGTTTACGGACTTAGGTATAGAATTATCTTTGTTTATTTTTCGAAAACGCTATAAACACCGTTTAAAAAATTTAAAACAGGGCGTTTATTTAAAATGTTTCATCATTTTTTTCTTTTTTATAGGTTCTATCCTTGGCGGATTTCTCGTCCCTCAATTCCATTTTAAAACCCTTCTGGTAGCAGTAGGATGTTTGATCATGGCGATGTTTTACGATTATTTTAAACTCAGCTTTTTCCATCTAAAAAGGCGATTGTCCCACCACAATCGTTACCGCTGGAAAACAAAATCAAGCGAAAGAAACTTATGATATTGCCACCCGCTCCGGCCATCTTCCTTACTGTATATCAGCCAGCTGTCTTTTGTCCTAGGGCAAGAAAATATACGGCACGAATCCCGGTAGCCTATTTATAGTTTAATCCCAGTGATGCCTAGATGGTGCTATGCCAATATAGTACTTAAAGTCCTTCAAAAAATGGTTGTAATCATAATAGCCGGAAGGCAGAATGACGTCTAAAAAATCCTCAGATTTACTTATTTTGTATTGTCTATAGGTATAAATAAATCGCTGAAGAGAAATATACTTTTTGGGAGAAATCCCGATATACTTAACAAAATTCCTATGTAACCATTTTGCGTTAACTCCCTTACCTAAATGTTGAAGAACTTCGGAAACAGTCGTATTACCTCTTTTATCTTCGATATAATTCGTAGCGGCGTTTAAAATATACGGGCAGCTATGATTGGTTTGGAATAATGAAAAAACACTATCTAAAAAAGAAACCTGCTCCGCCAACGTTTTCTTCTCATACATTTTATCAAAAATCTGCATCCATTTCTCCTCCACAATATCTTCCAAATTACAGATTGGTTTCGAAAAAAACATGGAGGGGCGCACGTTAAAAAGCGAATAAAAAGACGACGGCTGGAAACGGATAACCATAATATATTCGAGATCGTCTGGTATTTCCCAGTACGTATTTGTGATAACCCCACAACATACCCAAGCAAAGTTAACTTTTCGCGTTTCTCCCTTTTCCTTTAAAAGTACGGCATCCGATTTCCGCGGCATAAAAATAAGGGACGGACAACCATCGTTAAATAAAGGCTGGTTACTCCTCAGACCCCTACAAGAGAAAATATACGCTCCTAGTATGTGTTCCGTTACTAAATCAAAACATCGAACATCTTGATCCGCTATTGGGTTTAACGTAAGCGGATCCGATGCTTTAATATTTTGTAAAAAATTGATAGGCATATCGCTTGCAATATACACATTAAAATTGTCCGATTTTTACTTTCCTGGTCCCTACGTAAGGTTTAATTTCGGAGCACCGTAAAGTTGAAATGGAATAGCGTATACTAAACGAATAAAAGCAAACTATGTTGATCACGACAGAAGAAGAATTAATCGGAATGAAGAAAGTAAGTGAGGCTGTTGCCTGCACTTTAAGGGAAATGCGAGACTATGCTAAGGTTGGAATGTCTACGAAGCAGTTAGACGATTATGGCGCAAAAGTCCTCGCGAGTTTTGGAGCAAGATCAGCACCACATTTAACTTATGGTTTCCCCGGTTGTACATGTATTAGTACAGGGCAGGAATTTTGCCACGGTATCCCATCAGACAAACGAATCATAGAAGAAGGCACGTTGATCAACATTGATGTGTCGGCAGAACTTAATGGATTTTGGGCAGATAATGGTGCATCATTTATTCTTGGAGATGATAGGAATCAACACCAAAAATTAGTGCATACTTCCCTTGAAATCTTAAGAAAAGCCATTAATCAAATCAAAGGCGGTGTAAAAATTTCGGAAATTGGGTCTTTGATGGAAACAGAAGCAAAAAAAAATGGTTTTCTGGTTATTAAAAATCTTGGCGGACACGGCATCGGGAGAAGTTTACATGAACAGCCTGATGAATTACTCAACTATAAAAACCGATTTGACCAAAGACGATTTAAGAAAAACTCCGTTGTGGCTATTGAAACCTTCATTTCCACCACGTCTTCCTATGCAGTAGAGCTCCCTGATGGTTGGACGATGGTTGGAAACAAAGGTGGGTATATGGCACAGCACGAACATACCATTGTCGTTACAGGCGGAAAACCGATTATATTGACAGAAATGAACGGGATTTGGGAGTAGCCTGTAACATAACAGTTGATTAAAACGCCAGACCTAAGCGAATGTACGGCAATGTAGCTTCCTTGCTGAAGCCAACTGCGCCTTGGATGGTCAATAAATCGCCTGGCATGAAATAGAGGCCTCCCCCATACCCCATATGCCACCTATCGGAGGATTCGTCCGTCATCCAAACCCGACCTAGGTCGTAGAAGCCGATTGCCCCCAGCGTACCTGGAAGCAGGTAAGATGCAAAGCTAAAGAGCTTTACCCGGCCTTCTAGATTATTATATAGCGCTGTTTTTCCGGTGAACCTTCTCGAATTGAATCCCCGTAGGCTCTGCTCGCCACCAATCTGTGCATGCTGGAAAAAGTAAGGATCGCCCAAAACGGTTTCAAAGCCCGTTCGATTAGCCAGTGTCAGCCGTTCATCGGCCGTTGATCTGTAGAAACTAAATGAAGACTGTAGAACGACGTGGTTTAGATGCTGTCCACCAAGCTCCGATTTCCAGTCCACCCTACTTGTCCACCATATTCCCCTCTTTGCATTCGCGACATTGTCCCGACTATCATATGCACTCCCTAAGGTTAAGCCTGTAAAAAATTTGTTTCCAAAGAGCGGTTCGTCAGGATGCTGGACAAGCCATTCCTCAAAATATCGCCCGCTGTTATTTCCCAGACGGCTACTGTAAAATTGCGACGAAGAGCCGTAGTAAAGTTTCCAGCGCTCATCCAAGTTCTTCTGCAAAAATATATCTCCATCCACGACGTCATAGCGGTTACGGTAAAAGTCAATCCCCTTCTCTCCCTTTTCAAAAATCGTATTATTACCATAACCGAAAAAATTACTGAGATTCTTTGGCCCTAAAGACGAGAAATTAACCGTCAAATCCTGTTTGCCTACCAATTCCTTAAAGATGCCCGAATAATACAACATAAACGACTCTCGACCCGTGAGGTAGTTTGCCATAAACTCATGTCGGTAAGCGTAAGGTTTTTTTCGGAATCCCTGGTTTTCGATTAAGTAACCCAATCCTAGAATCAATCCTCTATCGACTCCATAGTTGAGATTAAAAAGGGTACCTTTTCGGTCATAGACGAAATTGTCGTATACATACGCATGCACCGTGCTATCTGAACGCAGCTGCATACCTACAGCGGCAAGGTTATTCCAGGAATTTGATGCCGTATCGTTACTTTCATAGAGCCATACTTTTCTTCCGTTTTGAAAGGCGTCTGTGCTTTCATAATGATCATGTCCTGTTCCGCCGATGACGCGCAGTTTGATAGGTGATCGACCCGACCCGCGTAGTTTATACACATCTTGCCCCCCAATACCGTAGACGCGCAGTTCTTTCGTTTCTTCTGGCAGGAAGGTTCGTTTCAGTAAACGACGTCCTTCTGTACCATCTTTCTTCTTGTTGTGCACATCCAAAGTAATGCGACCATCCTTCCGGTAGCGGATGTCTACAAATTCGTTTTTTCCCGACAAGGGTATATCGACTACCCGTGCTAAAGAATGGTAATACTCCATAGCAGATTCCATCAATCCATCACGTCTAGCGGTTATATTCGCCACCAACTCGTCTGCACTCAGGGCAATAATCGTATCGGGCATCTGCTGCATAGCCCGATCAATCAAGGAGTCGGACAACGTTTGTTGCAGCACTGTCACCTCCCGTTGCCAGTCGTCCTTACCCAGGTTGTTCAGAAAAAAACGATCAAAATGACGTGCGTTAAAATTCCAGTGTGCCACATTTCTAATTTTAGGACCGAAAGGCTGCACATTCGCTTTAAGCCATTGGTAAGAAAGCAAAATGGGGAATACGCCCGACGTTTTGTAGTAAACCTTATCCCTATCCCGAGGTACCGGCGTATATACCTTCTTGCCTTTTTCCTTCTCCGGATCCCAGCGCCAGTTGTCCTCATGTCGGTCCCAGTCGCCTAAGACAAAATCCAGTAGACGGGCACGCAGTGTCAATTCCTGATCTACCCATTTATCATTATCCTCCAGCAGCTGCCGGATCACTTTGAGCGTATTATCGGTTTTACTATCTTCAAACGGCATCCTGGGCTCAAACAGATACGGTCTGTTTTTAAAGATTTCCCTGTATTCGCCCAGTCTGGAGTCATCACCTACATACACCAATTCTGGAGATGCATGTGGAATGTCTAAGGCCACATTAAACGGAGGTACCGTCAGTGCACCGAAAGGATGTGCTATGGATATCTGGTCTTGGACGATGTCTTTGGCAACCGTTTTTCTAAGGCTCTCGGGGAGGCTCCTTTCGGGATATTTTTGGATAGAGCGTAATACCCATTCCCTTCCTGTGGCATCAACTAGACGTAAGGATTGCGTTTGCATACCACCACCAAGTTTCACCACTTCGAGCCCGCCCTTTTCCACGCTAAGGTCCATCACCCTCATCTTTACCGGTGTGTTATATAATTTCCGATAACTGTCGCCAAGCCAATACCGATGTACCAGACCTACCTTATCATATTCTGGGGCGATGACGGCCGTAACGCTGTCCCGCTTCTGTGCATAAGTACTTAAAGCACTCAACATGATCAAACCAATAATCCGCAAAAATCTCTTCATACATCAACTTTCAAGTGGCATTGTTTCTTTAATCTTCGTTCAGTACAATATCGGCACGCACTGCCCGCAGTTCACTTACCCCCTGTATCTCTTCCAACGTGCAAAATTCAAAATCGGGCTTCAGTACGCCCGTTGAGGCTACTTCGGCTAATAGGTCTCCAATCTCCGTTTCCAGCATATCTCCCTGAAACACGATAGCCAATGTATTAGGGCGCACAAGCCGCTCTTTGCTGTTCTTTATCCGTGCTTTATCTATCCTTTTTTTCACCATCTGATAACGGATATTATAGCCTCCTTCCACATCAAAACGTCGCTCATCCTCTCTGAAGCTAATATCAATTGCTGAGGTATGCACAAAGATTAACAGCGTCACTTGCATTGGCACGACAAGCGATGGCGCTATCTGCGCTGCATGTATACCGATACGAGCCATGGAAATGATCTGTTGCTTCCGGATTTCTCTTAAAAAAGAAGGTTCGAATACTTTTGTGGGCGTTATCGATTGTCCCACATACATATCGTACTCCACCCCGTCAGAACGGAAGAGTTCAAAATACGAAGGGAAAATATCCTGTACAGTAGCATTGAACTGTTGTACTTCTTCCTTGATCAGGTTATTCAGTTGTTGTAGCGATGTTTCGAAAACATCCGTATGGTTGCCGCCTAGAGCCTTTTGTTGACTCACAAAAGTATCGATTAGAGATTTATACGTTGGGTTTTCGGCCTCGATACTTTCCAATATTTCGAACAGTTCTTCTTGAAGAAACAAGAAAACATCCAGCATATGTTTTTCATAATCTGTTGCCTCCAAGCAATTTCTCATCTTTGTTGCTCGATGCCGTAATGCTGCAATCAGATCGTCTTCATTATCGCGAGGCAAGGTGTTTAAAAAATGTTCAAGATGGTCTATTTTCGACAGATTATCTTTCTTATAAATACGGTTACGCAGCTGGGTTGAGCCTTTGACATCGATGGCCCCGTATATGGGATACACTTTTTCGAACCGTACCTTATTCATCGCTGATTCTTCCTCCTCTCGCATATAGGCCCCGAGCAGACCTGCTGCTACCTCGTTAAAACGCCATTCTACTGCTGGATTAAGCGCTGTAAAGTTATTCAGAATGATCTGTTCAAGGCTGTTTTTGAAAAAGAAAACGATGTCTGCTGTCAGTTGTGTCAATAAAGGAATAAATGTTTTCCAGATCATCATAGAGGTCTTGTCCAGTCTGTTAGGTATATAGCTATAAAGCTCTAAAAAACCTACCAGTCTCTCTCGTTGTTTGAGTGGAATACCGATGTAAGAAGCCAGTCCCTCCCGTTCGATCAATTCACGAAACAACCGATCCTCTGTATCCAACGATTTTTCTATTCCATAAAGTATAGGAAATGGCGTTTCGAGGTAGGCAGTCGTTGCAGGATCTATCACTCCCGAAACATTTCTTTTTTGTAGCTCCCGAAAAAAGACACTATCCCGCGTAAAATCGGGCGAAAAGATCGGATATCCATTCAGCTCTAGAACTGGCAGTAACGAAGATGAGATTTCTTTGGATCCGGCAATTGTCGAAAGAATTTCATGCAGTTCTCCGAAAAATCGCTCTTGTTTATATTGCGATAGATTAGCGATCATCGTATGGAGCCAGTCCGAAACATAAGCAGCTGTTTTGTCCTCCAATGTAAGTATTGTAAAACCGTTAAACGTAAAATTACTGGGATCTAGCAACTGAAATATAGGCTCTACATCTTCGAGACAGTACTCACCTTTATCACGCAATGTCGTTAGATCAATAAGGGGGAGCTTTCCTTGTCGTTGTATTTCCACGAAGGAAAAATCTACGTCGAGTTCGTAATAACGGTCTACCCCCTTTTGATCCAATTTGTAGAGAAGCTTATTGGTACTGGTGGGAATTTCGTAAAATCGTTCCAGAATAACACCATATAGCAGTTTATGCATGGGGGGTAGCCCAGTCTTTTTATCCTCTGAAATTAATCGTGCATCAGATTCAAGGAAGGTATAAAATTCAGTAGTTCCATAAAAGGCCTGCTGCGGTATGGGGTATCCAAGCCCCCATAGTCCCCTTTCTTCCAAACGCAGACCATCTTGTAGCGAATGTATCATCTCGAATACACCCTCGTAAGGTTCCAGATTGCTATCCCTAATTTCCCCATGTGTCTGCTCGACGCCTTTGATCATTTCCAAGCCAAACCATGGAAGTAGGTGCCTTCTGCCACCCAAACTGTCCAGTATCTTATGCAGATAGGTAGTCAAGGGCGCCAGCGAGATATTACCAGTTCCTAGGGGAGATTCTTGTAGATTTTCTATTTGGATGTTTTTTAACAACATAGTTAGTGTTTGTATTTAGTGTACTGCTTTCCCACCCACAAGAGAAGCTTCGAAGTCTTTTCTGATCAGATCTTTGCTTACGATATAAAAGCTCACTTTCGTTACACCATTCGTCAAAAAATCCATCACCGTGAAGCCCTGCTGGCCAGATTTATACCGCAAATCCGATGCTGTGCGGATATTGGAAGTTTTTGCGCCGGAGCCACTAACCACTTGCGTGAATGTGCTGTCTTGAATCAGTTGCAGCCCGTGGTCGTGTCCGGAAACATAGATCACCCTAGGGTGGTTGCCCACCGCATCTGTTACTGATTCAACAAGCTCGCGGTAGCGAGGGTGTTTTAAGTCCTCAGCCGTTCTAAACACTGTAGATCGCAACAGCGGATATATCGAACCCACCACCGGCAAAGGTATGTACAAACCTTTCCATACTTTACGTAGCGGGAATATATGGTCAGTTACAGAAAACCGTAAGCTATGCTCACCGTACGATTGCATCGGATGATGGCTCATCACGAGAAGTTGCTTTTCACGGTGTTCTTCTGCCAGGCTGGTCAACTTCGCCAGAAACTGTTTCTTTTGTTGTGACAGATCCGCGGACTGAACAGTGTCGTGGTGTGGAAAAAGCCAAAATTCGCTATCATATATCACGGTGACGATACTGTCCGTCAGCAACTCCACAACCGGCCCTAAATTCCCGGCAGGTGGAACGAACCGAAGGTCGCTATCTCCCAAACGATGTATGTAGGCTTCCTGTGCTTTGATTTTGGCCAGTCCGTCAGGTCCTGATCTATCCCAATCATGGTTGCCAGCCATAAAATACACGGGTACACCGCGTTTTCTAAACAGTTCAAATTGTGACCGCAGTATAGCAGCAGATTGCAGTTGGCTGCTCTCATCCAGTCCCATACCAGTAGGATAAATATTGTCTCCCAGGAAGTAAGCCATAGTTTTATTCGGCAGTACCAGTTCTGCTGCCGCTGGTATCAACAGTTCTTGTTTTGTATTGATTTCGCCCGCATCTCCTATTAAAATAAGTCGACGCTCAATTTCCTGCGCATACAGCAGAGCCGGGTATACCCATAAACCGACTAGTAGGAGGCGTAATATCATTTTATAACGTTAAATTTATAAATCATCCCGTGTGCTTGTCGTCCTGCTTCGCTGCTGATATACAGATTATCGTCTTTATCAAAGGCAATTCCTTCCGGCTGTTCAAAAGCCTTCCGTGGCAAGAATACTACCTCCTTGGATTTAAATGCGTCGTCAGTAATCACGAGTGCCTGATCGATGGAAGAAAGGATGTACCACTCCCCAGTGCTTTCCCGTCTGGCCATTGCCGAGGGCTTAAACGTCTTTTTGATCCTTTTGACAAGTGCGGAAAGCGCACTTATCTGTAGACTAAACTCTCCCTCCTTTGATAATTGCCCGCCGGAACCTATCTTCAGAATATATCCAGAAACGGCTTCCCCCTTTTTGTCTTTCTTACACATTTTACATAACAGAAAAAGACTACCACTGGATGGATCAAAAGCCATCGATTCATATTCTCCGTTCGGCACCAAATCCCTGTTGACAATCACTTCTCCAGATGCCGAAGTATGTTCAACAGAAAAACTGTAGATGTGACCATTGCTTTTCAGCACATAAAAATATTGATCATCTGTCGTCAGCTCTTCATAATCTCCTTTTGCAGCAAAGGAAGTGGTTAAGACAATCTGCTTTTTTGACAAGTCGTATCCAAAAAGCAATCCGTCTTCATCCTGTATGGCAAATATATGACCTGGTTGGTCTTTTAAAAATGTAATGCCCGATATTTCCGCTAGTTTTTTTGGCAGCGTATAGCTTTCATCAGCCCTCAGCAGGTAAGGAAAGGAGTTTTGCGATTGGCAGCTACCCATTCCTAAGGTAAACAAAAATAATCCAATGAGAAGGTAGTACTTCATGTGCTTAGGATTTTCAATGTACAAGAATCACGGCAATAATAAAAGCCACGACAGATATGATCAATCCAAACATAAAGACAGCGTATGCATACCGTAGTAGCTTATACTTTCTACCCAGTACTACTCCTTGCGCGTACACGTCCTGCGTCAGCATGCTATACAGAAATTCGTAGTCATCCATCGCCTTTCTCATTGCATCACGATAAGCATCATATGGCATTTGATGGAAGTTCCCAAAAAACAGAAGATTCACTGTCTTATTTTCCACCTCTTCGGGATTGAACCGGCCATCCTTTATTTTTGGTATAGTCGATAAAATCGCGAGCACCATCGTGGTCACCACGCCCACCAAGAGTAATACCGTTGGCAGTGTAAGATGTTGATTCGTATCTAGCTTTTGCACCAGTACAGCGACAACAACAGAAAGTATAATAGAATTAACGGTGAGCAAAATGTTGGCCTTGTTATCCGCCATATCGCTTAGCCGTTGACTGTTCGTCGTAGAAACTCTAAACATGGTCTCTATACCTCTGTCTGGTTTTTTTTCAGCGTTATCCGCTGTTTTTTTAGATAAAAATTTCCCTTGTTGCTTTTCCAGCTCCTTGATATGCTTTAGCTTGCCCTCATTAAGCTTTTGTCGCGCGTAGTCGGTATGATAGCGATGTTTTTTCAGCAGCTGTATCGTTAAGTCCCGCCATACATTTTTAGCAATTTTGAATTCAGCTACCTGTTCAGCCTCCTGACGCATCAGCTTGTTTCTGACTTCAAATGCGTCACCTCCAAGATGAAAAAGATCTGCGTCACAAACGATTTCTTCGAGGAGATTCGTTGGCGATTGGGGCATTTGTGTAGCTAAGATACAGCCTTTCACTTTCTGTTGCAGATCTTCGGAAATCCCCTCCTTTTGTAGAAATTCCAACGCTAAATCTGCGCTGCGCACCTCGTGGCCTGCGGTTCCTCCAGTACAGTATCCGAGATCGTGAAAATATGCTGCACAGGTCACGACAAAACGATCCTGTTCATCCAGACCATAATGTGCAGCCATTTCTTCCGTTGCGAGCACGACATCATCCGTATGTGTATTATCGTGAAAGCAATATGTATCCGTTTTATTTTGTTGGATAAAATTTACAGCAAATTGTTGCGCCTTTTCCTGTAGATGCTTGTAATTCATACGTTCCATATTAGGATTACGTGCAATCTACGAAAAATCAAGATTGATTAAGATAACCACTATAAAAAGATTACAATAAAAAATACATATTTACTTATTGGGATTTTGCTTTTTTTTATACATTTGCTCCGCAATATGCAAAAAAGGACTAAACAATATATTGCCGTCGCGCTGCTTCTTATGCTACAGATTGTAGGGAGCTTTGATTTATACGCGGCAATACATTATTCTTGCTGCTCTTCAAACAACAAACAAACCACCTTACTTCACAAAACAAACACCACCGTTTCATTCGAACGCACGCCTGTAGCATTTCACAAAAACCTTTCTGAGGTTTTGGAAAACAGTGATTCCAGTTTGGTCGATTTTCCTTTTTCGGCAGCAGCCTTTACCACCCTACTTGTCCAGTTTTTATACTATACCGTATTACCAGAAGGCAGATCACTGGTTTACGGCTTTGTTCCCCCAAAAGAAGTAGATCCAGCTGGCCGATACCTTCTTTTTTCCAACTTTAGAATTTAGGATCACGCTCCTTTTCAATTTTCTTAGTAATTCCTGGTTTTCAATAGATGTTTGAACATCGCTATGGAAAGGTAATCTAATTATTTCAAATCAATTTTTATGAAATATCTATGATTACCAATCACAAATAATACTATATGGATATTCCATATAGCCTTTAAAGAACAAATATTTACATATGAAACGTATCATTTTTTTTAGCGTGCTGAGTGCGCTATTGACCCTCTCATCCTGCCATTCTCATCAAAAAGAGAAAGAAGAAAACATTTTTCTGGTTACTTCCTCCATTATTAAAGATACCACTATTACGCAACAATATGTTAGTCAGATCCGCTCCGCCAGACATATTGAAATACGCTCTCAAGAACGCGGGTTTTTGGAAAAAATATATATCGATGAGGGACAATTCGTCCACAAAGGGCAGCTGCTGTTCCAAATTATGCCCAAAATTTATCAGGCAGAATATCTAAAAGCGCAAGCCGAGGTGGAGGCTAGTATCCTGGAGGTAAACAATGCACAGGCACTGGCCGATAAACAAATCATTGCCCCGAATGAACTCGCCTTGGCAAAAACGAAGTTAAAGCGAGCGGAAGCCGAAATGGAACTGGCAAAAACGCATTTACAGTTCACGAAGATTACGGCTCCCTATGATGGCTACATCGATCATCTGGAACTTAAACTGGGCAGTCTAGTGGATGAGGGGGAGCTACTGACGAGTCTTTCCGACAATAGTACCATGTGGGTTTATTTCAATGTCACGGAACGCGAATACCTGGATTTCAAAACCAATAAAGATCAGCAAGATGTCAGCAATGTACAGCTATTGCTGGCGAATCAACAGGTTTTTTCCCAACAAGGAAAAGTTGAAACCATAGAAGCAGACTTCAATCACGAAACGGGAAATATTGCCTTTCGGGCGGCCTTCCCCAATCCAGACAATCTTTTACGAAATGGGCAAACGGGTACCATCCTAATGTCTAAACCTTTCAAGCAAGGTATCCTTATTCCGCAAAAAGCCACGTTTGAGATCATGGACAAAAAATACGTATATGTCTTGCATGATGACGAAACAGTCAAGCTGACACCGATCTCCATCAAAGCAGAGCTTCCGGATTTATATGTAGTACAGCAAGGTTTAGACGGAAATGAAAAAATATTGCTGGAAGGTATCCGCAAGGTGCAGGACGGTGATAAAATAAAATTTGAATACGAAGAACCACAGCAGGTCATGGCTAAATTGACATTGCCCAGTGAATAATAAGCAGATCATAAATATTAAAAAACATAGCATATGTTTGAGAACTTCATAAAACGCCCCGTATTGGCAATCGTCATGTCCATCTTTATCGTGCTCATGGGACTATTGGCGATCAATTTCTTACCGATCTCCCAATTTCCGGACATTGCTCCGCCAGTAGTCGTCGTGAATATTGCGTATCCCGGAGCGAGTGCAAATGTCCTTACCGAATCGGTATTGATTCCGATGGAAAAGGCCATTAATGGTACTCCCGGCATGAAATATATGACTTCTGATGCCACCAGCGCCGGGGAGGCCGCGATCATGGTTTATTTTAACCTCGGTACAGATCCAAGCTTAGCTATGGTGAATGTGAAAACGCGTATCGAACAAGTAACCAACAACCTACCGGAGCTCGTACAACGCGAAGGTTTAGTCGTCAGCTATACCTCCCCTAACATGTTGATGTATGTCAACGTGTTTAGTAAAGATAAACATACCGACCAAAAGTTCCTATACAACTTTGCGAACGTCAATATCATTAATGAAATAAGCCGTCTAGATGGTGTCGGGAGCGCAAAAATATTAGGAAGCCGTACCTATGCCATGCGCGTTTGGCTCAATACCGACCGCATGCGGGCTTACAACGTTTCGACTGAAGAAGTCATGGAAGCCATGGCACAGCAGAGCATTATCGGAACACCAGGACGCCTAGGGCAAAGTACCGGAAAAAAAACACAGTCTTTAGAATACGTTTTAACGTACGAGGGCCGATACAATAAGCCCGAGCAATATGATAACATTATCATTCGGTCGAATCCCGACGGTGAAAGCCTCAAATTGAAAGATATCGCCACCGTGGAACTTGGAAGTGAATTCTATGATATTTATTCTAATCTAGATGGTCTCCCTTCAGCTTCTATCACGCTTAAACAGAGCTACGGTAGTAATGCCAGTGACGTTATAAAGGAGGTAAAGAACAAGCTCGAAGAGATCAAAGCGTCCTCGTTTCCTCCTGGCATGGACTATAAGATTACTTATGATGTATCCAACTTCTTGAATGCGTCGATGGACAAAGTCGTACATACCCTTGTCGAAGCCTTTATATTGGTAGCCTTGGTGGTGTTTATCTTCTTAGGCGACTGGCGGTCTACCTTAATTCCCATCATCGCCGTTCCGGTATCCTTAATCGGGGCATTCTTCTGTATGCAAGCCTTCGGACTGACGATCAATTTAATCACGCTGTTTGCCTTAGTTTTGGCCATCGGTATTGTAGTGGATAACGCCATTGTCGTGGTGGAAGCGGTACATACCAAGATGCACGATAAACACATGCATGCCTATCCGGCCACACTTGAGGTCGTCAAAGAAATTAGCGGCGCTATCATCGCCATCACCTTGATGATGACCGCTGTGTTTATTCCAGTAGCCTTCATGACCGGTCCGGTAGGCGTATTCTTCCGGCAATTTTCGATTACCATGGCCAGCTCCATCGTAATCTCCGGTTTTGTGGCCTTAACACTGACACCCGTTTTGTGTGCCATGTTATTAAAAGGCCAGCATGGCAAAAAGAAGAAGAAAAGCATCTTAGACAAGCTGCTAGATGGTTTCAACAAACGTTTCGAGCGTACGACGACCCGATATGCCGTGTTGATGAAACGGCTGGTTAACCGCAGGCTCATTACGTTTTTATTGTTTGCCGTATTCGCTGTGGCCATAGTTTGGATCAGCAACACCCTACCTTCCGGTTTTATTCCCAATGAAGATCAAGGTATGATTTACGCCATCGTGCAGACGCCCCCAGGTTCTACTTTAGAGCGAACGAATGACATGACCACCCGGTTACAGCATGTTGCCGAACATATCGAAGATGTATCTTCTGTAACAGCATTAGCTGGATATGAAGTGCTGACAGAAGGCCGGGGTTCCAATGCCGGCACCTGTCTGATCGCATTAAAAGATTGGTCCGAACGAAAACACAGCACACCGGAAATCATCGAAGAGCTGGAAGAAGAAACTAAAGAAATCGCCGGAGCAACGATTGAATTTTTTGGCCCACCGGCCGTACCAGGATACGGCGCTGCAGGTGGTTTTTCCATGCGGTTACTCGATAAGACCAATTCGGATGATTATAAAGCGCTCGAACAGGTCAACGATGACTTTATGAAAGCACTTGGCGAACGGAAAGAATTAACAGGATTATTCACCTTCTTTAGTGCTAATTATCCGCAATACGAATTGGAAATCGATAACGAAGCCGCTATGCAAAAAGGCATTAATATCGAGACCGCTATGAATAACCTATCGATACTGATTGGCAGTACCTACGAACAGGGATTTATCCGCTTCGGCACCTTTTACAAAGTTTATGTACAAGCCGCTCCCGAACATCGTGCCCTTCCGGAAGACATCATGAAACTTTATGTCAAAAACAACCGCGACGAGATGGTACCTTATGCGGCTTTCATGAAAATGAAGAAGACCCACGGACTGAATGAAATTACACGATACAATATGTATCCATCCGCGTCCATTAAAGGTGAACCGGCAGCGGGCTATAGCACGGGCGAGGCCATTAAAGCTATTCAAGAAGTAGCCGCACAGACCCTGCCGAGGGGTTATGACATCGGTTGGGAAGGATTAACAAAAGACGAAGCTGCACGGGGAAACGAGGCGTTGTATATTTTTGGTATTGTCTTAGTGTTCGTTTATCTCGTACTCGCTGCACAATATGAAAGTTTTATCATTCCTTTTGCGGTCATACTGTCGTTACCCGCAGGTATCTTTGGAACGTTCCTATTGCTTAAACTGATGGGGCTATCGAACGATGTTTATGCACAGGTTGGGCTCGTTATGCTCGTTGGGCTCCTAGGCAAAAACGCCGTCCTTATTGTCGAATTTGCCATGCAGAAAAATGCCGAAGGACTATCTACCTATAAAGCAGCGATCCATGGTGCTAAAGCACGTTTCCGGCCGATTCTGATGACTTCCTTCGCGTTTGTAGCCGGCATGCTACCCATGCTGTTTGCACATGGGCCAGGTGCTATCGGAAACAAAACCATTGGTGCCGCCTCCGCAGGTGGCATGTTGTTGGGAACCATCTTCGGTGTTATTGTCGTTCCCGGCCTTTACTTTCTATTTGGGAGCATTGCCAACAAACGCAAGCTCATTAAATACGAAGAAAAGATGCCTTTGTCCGAACGCATAGAGAATTAACATCCAGCAAACTTATCAGAAAAAAGATGAAGAGAAAATATATATCCTATAGCAGCATGCTCCTGCTATCCATCCTGTCCGCGGCCTGTGGTGTCCCCAAGGTAGCAAAACAGGAAGTACATAAAGCACTACCTACGCAATACGACAATCAATCCGTAAACGACAGCGGAATCAATATGGCGCAAATCGACTGGAAAGACTACTTCCACGATCCGTATTTGACAGCCATCATTGACAGCGCGCTTCAACACAACCAGGAACTCCTTATTACGATGCAAGAAATCGAGATAACGGCCAATGAAGTGATGACACGTCATGGAGAGTACCTTCCGTCGGTGGGTATAAAAGCGGAGGGCGGAATAGAAAAACGCAGTGAAAATACACCTTTGGGTGCGATGGAAAAACAAGTTGAAATCCGGCACGGGAAAGAAAACCCTGAACCAATGTCCGATATAGGTTTTGCGCTTGTCGCTAACTGGGAGATTGACATCTGGAAAAAACTGCATAACGCGACCAAGTCTGCACAACTCCGTTATTTATCTTCGATAGAAGGTAAAAACTTCATGGTCACCAACCTCGTCGCCGAGATTGCTCGTTCTTATTACGAATTGTTGGCTCTTGATGAGCAGAACAGGATGATTCAGCAAAACATCCAATTGCAATCGCAGGCACTGGAAATCGCGAAGGTGCAGAAGGCAGCCACACGTATTACGGAACTAGCGGTTAAAAAGTTCGAAGCTGAGTTACTGCGCACACAAAGTCTGCAGTATGCTGTGCAGCAACAGATCGTGGAAGCGGAAAATAACATCAATTATCTCGCCGGACGATATCCTCAACATATCCCTAGACCCGAGTCAAACTACGCCGTTAATAGCAGTCTCATGTCGTTTGCAACAGGACTACCAGCAGCGTTGTTAAACAACCGCGCCGACATCCGGCAGGCGGAACTAGAAATAGCCGCCACAGATCTGGATATCAAGGTTGCCAAAGCTCGGTTTTACCCATCGGTCGGTATATCAGCCAATCTAGGCTATCAAGCTTTCAATCCGACATATTTACTGAAAACGCCACAATCATTGATTTACTCTTTTTCTGGAGATTTAATGGCGCCGTTAATCAACAAAAAAGCGATACAGGCCGATTATAAGAACGCCAATGCCAAACAGGTTCAAGCGGTATACAGTTATGAACAGTCTTTGCTAAATGCTTATGTAGAAGTTGCCAATCAATTGGCCAAATACCAGAACATTTCCCAAAGTATTGGGTATAAATCCAAGCAGGTCGATGTCCTTAACAAATCCATTGAAATTGCAAATGACTTATTCAATGCTGCGCATGCAGAATACCTGGAGGTTCTGATGACACAACGCGATATTTTAGAGACGAAAATGGAGCTCATTGAAGCCCAACGTGACCAATATATGGCTAAAGTGAACCTATATCGTTCCTTAGGTGGCGGATGGCAGTAAACCGTTTTCACAAAAAAGCAGGCTTTGTTGCCTGCTTTTTTACGATATCAGCCTAAACTCCTCTATTTGGTGTGAAAGTTTAACAACTGATAAATTCTTTTTGCGATTTCGGTGTTATCCAGAAATCCCTGAAAAAGTTCTGCTCCTGGACCGTAAGACATCAATGGTACAGGTATGCCCGTATGATCTGTTGTTGCAAAATTCCCTAACACGTGTCCCTTGTTTTTATCTGCATCTAAAAGAACCAAACCACCTGTTTCATGATCAGAAGTGACCAAAACCAATGTCTCTCCGTTTGTATCCGCATATTGCAAGGCCTGCCCGACCATACGGTCAAAACTCAGGTATTCTGAGACGGTAAACGGCAAAGAATTACTGTGCCCACCCCCGTCAATCTTCGCCCCCTCCACCATCAGAAAAAAGCCTTCATCGGCACTTCGTTTTTCCAAAAACGACACCGATGGCTGAAAAACATCCTCGATCAGGCGATACGCCGTTTGCGTACCATTTTGATCCTCTTTAAGCTTATCCCACTCCCTATCGACCTTATCCTGAGCAAATACCAGCAAGCGATCGCTTTTCGACTTAGCAATATGCTCCGCTCCATAAACAACGTCTATATTTTTTGTCCGCAGCTCCATCATGAGTGCGCTATCTGCATCAGCAAATACCCTGTGTTCTCCCCCGACCATTAACGATAATTTCGAATCCAGCAGCTGTCTGGCAATACTATCCGTATGATTTCTTTCGCTAACGTGTGCATAAAAAGCAGACGGAGTAGCCCCTGTAATCCGGTCGTTCGATACAATACCACTTACCATTCCCATCTTTGCAATTTCGTCTGGTATATTACTTACCGGACGCCCTGTGGTATCTACACCAATATAGCGATTCCGGGTCTTTACGCCTGTTGCCAAAGCACTCCCGCCAGCAGCGGAATCGGTATGATAATTATCTGTGGATCCGGTAAAAAGGTATCCTGTATAAGACATATTCAATACGTTCAACTGTCCTCTATTAGCCATTGCCGCCGCCCAAAGTTGCGACAGGCCTGCGCCATCGCTGATCAGCAAGATGATGTTCTTAGGCCGTTCAATGGACGTATTTCTTTTTCGACGTGGCGTATACGGATCGTAAAACACCTCGTTCACGTAATTATTTTTCGGATACGTCTGCATAAATTCTGCTGCCGCCATCGGGCGATCGGTGTTAATGTAATCGACACCCATTTTAATCCACTCATACCAAGTTGTCTTGGTATCGGGTGCCGCCCAAAACCTGAATTTCTTTCCAAGACGATGCACCGAATCTACCGTTGTTGTTACCTTTATGGAATCGTGGTACGTCAGTCTTCCTAGCCCATTCCACTCGGAGAACTGCTTGAACGGCGCACTAAAAAGGCCAATTCTTTCCAGTTGCGAAGCCGTATATGTTTTACTTAATTCACCATCAAAAAAGAAAACTTCATCATACAGATGAAACTCCTCCGGCTTCGGACGATTTCCACTAACGACAATTTTCACCGCTTTGGGATTATTCTTACTGTCAAACAGATCGCGGTACGGTTTAATTTTCTCGGTTAACACGCGCAATACACTTGCTCCATCAGCTTTCGGATCAATCAAGAGCTGTAGCTGCCCGTTTTGAGGGTAAAGAAATCCATCCGAGCTATTCGCAAACGCTTCCAATATCGGTTTTAAATACAAGCGGTCAAAAGTTTTTTCAGTCGCTATTTCGTCATATTCATGCGCGACGTAGAGTTCACCGTTTTTTAAGAACAGATCGACTTCAATTGATCCAAAGCCTAGTCCATACGCAAGTGCAAAAGGATGGTTTCTGGTATAATCATTATGAGAATGCAGATTGTGTAGGTAGTCCGTCGGCTTCACCTGTGCAAATGCCGGCACAGCGATCCAGATCGCCGCACCGAGAAGTGTTGAAAGAAAAGATTTTTTCATACTACATGCTATTAAATTTCATATTTATTTTACAACCGAACGTTTCGGTTAAGGTTGAAACCAAACCTTTACGTTGTGGTTTGGCATCTTTCCTTCCATGTGCTCGTTTACCCACTCGATTAAACTAGGGTTATTCTGTTCGTTGTCGGAATATACATATCGAACCGGGATCGATGCCAACACCGACGGACCGGTCTTGATCTCAGGGATACCCGTACGGCGCCATGATGCCCAACCCTCGAAACCATTCAAAAAGCTGTCTATAAAATACTGCTCGGCAATCATGGTGAGCCCTTTTTCAGGCTGATACTGATTAACTGCACGCGCCCAGTATGCCTCCCGTTGGCTGTCACTAATATACGGATTCTGGATCTGCGATTGGCTTCCCACCTGTTTCCATTTATCAAAAGACGCATTGACAGCTTCCTGATAAACCTCCTCCACCTGTCCTGTCACGCCCATATCTCTTTGAATCGCTTCGGCCTTTAACAACAGCAACTCGCTATATGTCATGAGGAAAGCCCGGTTATCCCGCCTGATGCGACGACTTACCACAGAGAAATCACCCTCTTTAAGTCCGGTACGCTCATACAATTCTTGCTGTTCCGCAGAGCTTAATCCCGCAATCTGTCCTCGATATTCCAGTTCTTTGCTAGCGTCTGAAGCATTCGCCAGAAACGAATTCCTAGTGGGCGCCGCATAGATGAAGAGCCGTGGGTCCGCTCCATTCTCCAATAACCCGACCATCACATCGCTTACCCTGGCATTGTCTGAAAAGTCAACACCGCTGCCATCCGACGAAGGGTTTCGAATAAACCAAGCGTAAAAATCACTGGAATTATTATACACCAAGGTTGCGCCGTCGTCTACGTTAGCAAATACCGGATAGCGATTTGGATTATTGAATATCTTCGTGACGTGCTGAGCCACATCTTTCTTTGCCGACTGCCTCATCAGTATCCGTATCTTTAGCGTGTTTGCAAATTTACGCCACTTCTGTAGGTCGCCATTATACAATATATCCCGACTAACCGACACCCCTGCAGGTAGTTCAGCCAAAAGATTATTGGCATGCTCAAGATCTTCCAACATTCTTTGATAAACTTCTTCCTGAGCTTGAAACCTTGGAAATTCGAGTCCGTCGACATTCCCCATTCCCGCCTCATCATAAGGTATGTCCCCAAATACATCTGTCACCAGAGAGAGAATGTATACCTTATTGATATGCGCAAGGGCAAGGTATTCCGGTTGGTTGTTCTGCTCGGCCAAGAGTCTCATCTGATTCACATCCTTGATCAGGCGGACGGCACCATTCCATTCCTCACGCCAACTAGCTCCCGTAAGATTAAAACGGCCGTCGGCTTCACTCGAACCACCCGGATAAGCCAGATGCTGCACATACTGCCCTGCTCTGCGACCACTTCCGACCATCGTATTTGCACCACCGCTGATGACAGGCGGAAGCAACATCTCTACCGGCACGATCGCTGGGTTATTGGGATCGACATTAATATCTTCAAAATCACTGCATGACTGAAAAGCTAACACTGCTATAGCTAAACAAGCAAAATATTTTTTCATCTGTATATAATTTATTTTTTGCTACACTCCGTTAAAAAGCCACATTCACCGACATTCCAAAATTCCGCATAGAGGGCAATGACATGGCTTCTACCCCCACAAACTGACCATCGTATGCTGACACTTCCGGATCTATATGCGGCACATCAGACCACAGCATTAAGTTTCGGCCAATAAACGATACAGATGCCCCTTTTATCGCGGTACGCTGCAATAGGCGCTGTGGTAACCTATAGCTTATTTTGACTTCTCTTAACTTAAGGTATGATGCATCAAAAGTTGCTATACGGTCGTTGTTGTAATAGCTTCTCCAGTAATCCCTTACCGGAACGGCTATATTGTTAGGCTGCCCCGTACTAATATCGATACCTTCACCCGTAATCATTCCCGCACCATTTTCATCCCGGAAGGGTAGCGACTCGGGAAGACTTCCTGCATTTATGCCATCGATATATGTCCGTGAGTGGACCACACCACCTTTTTGACCGGCAAACAAGAAGCTGAGGTTCCAGTTTTTATACCGAAAATCATTGGCAATACTGCCGATCCATTTCGGATTAACGTTGCCAAGATAACCCCAATCGCCGTTTTCTTCCTGCGGAAATCCATTGTAATGTGTTAACAGTCCATTGTCGTTATAAATTAAATAATCTCCATAAAGCGAACCCGAAGCCCCGTCCCCCTTTGTATTCTCGGTCCGGAGTTCCAACGAGGCCCAGCGTTCTAATTGGCGTATACGAGAGATACCTCTGTCTTCCGCAAGCGAAACTACCTTATTTCTATTGAAAGAATAGTTTATAAAGATATCCCAGGAAAAGTTATCACTTCTTACCGGCGCACCGCTCAGCATAAGCTCCATTCCATGATTGGTCATCTCGCCCACGTTCATCAGCTTGGTATCATAACCCGCCGACGGATTGAGCGTTACCGGAATAATCAAATCTGTTGTCCTACTATTATAATAGGTAAGATCTAGTCCGAGACGGTTATTGAACAATCGGGAATCGAATCCAAATTCGTAAGACACCACTTTTTCTGGGCGGATGTTCTCATTCGGGTAGTTGTTATTATGGATGGCTACCGTCTCTCCTCCCCAACCTTGGGTCACCAAGAAATTAGGCAACGTACGATAAGGCTCCAAATCTCTTCGTACCGAAGATGCAGCTCCCCGCAATTTCAGCATATTGAACTTTTCGCTCGTCCAGCCCAATAAATCCGATGCGATGACACTCAAGGAAGCAGAAGGATAAAAGTAGGAATTGTTCGCCTTGGGCAAGGCACTCGACCAATCGTTACGCCCTGTAACATCAAGATAGATCATATCTCTGAATCCTATTTGAGCCGTTCCGTAAATAGAATTGATCCTTTTCTCCTGATACGTATTCCCAGCCAATAACGGTTCTCCATTATTGGTGAGGTTATAGACATTTGGAATGGCTAAACGAGGGGCTATAGCGCCTAAGCGCTTCGACACCTGCGCCATCAGGTTTCCTCCTAACGAAGCATTGAAAGAAAAATCTGAATGTATTTTTGGACTATAACTAAGGAGCATATCGTGGTTCGTTTCAATAAAATAGACGTCATCCTCCTGATAGTATCCATTTTTATACTGACTTGATGAGTTTGCATGTCGCATTGTCCGTTTATCATTATAAAAATCACGGCCCGACCGCAGCATGAGCTTCAGATCGGCACGAATGTCATACGTTGCTTTTACGTTGCCATATACACGGTCTCTATTATTCCCATTCAGATTTTCATAAGCCACGAAATAGGGGTTGTTCCATATCGTGCCGTTCATGTTAAAAATAGGAGAATGTTGTTCCGTTTGGCCACTTTCCGGCTTCCAATAATTCCGCAAAGAATTAATATCCAAATTTCTGGGCATATAGAGAAACATCCGCATCACGGATTCATCATTCTTAGCTCCGTAGCTCGCTCTGTTGTCACTTCCACTATTTACCCAGTTCATCGCCACATCCAACCGTAACTTTGGAATAATCTGATATCCTGCGTTTACACCGAGTGAATTCCGGCGCAGGTCGGTGTTTGGCACCATTCCTGACTGCGACAAATTGGTATACGAAAAGCGGTAATTTAGTTTGTCGTTGCTATTCGCGATAGAAAGGCTATTTGTAAAGGTCTTAGCTGTCTGCAGGAAGTCTTTTAATTGGTTACGATGTGCTACAAAAGGGGTTGCAATACGCTCGCCCGTCTGGGGATCAACTGGAGAGTCCCATTGTTTGAGCAACTGGCCATTTAATGCCGGCCCCCAATTTTCCATAATGTTATCAAACTTACCAGCTTCTGTTCCCATGCCGTCCACATATTCATAAACCCCATAGCGTCCCTGGCCATATTCATATTGATAATCCGGCAATTTCAACGGTGTGCCGAAATCTACATGCGAATTAAAATTGATTCCTACACCTTTAGCGCCCCGGCCGGATTTTGTCGTAATCAGTACCACACCATTAGATGCACGCGAACCATACAATGCCGCTGCATTCGGTCCTTTGAGCACGGAAATACTTTCTATATCGTTCGGGTCAATTTCGCCTGCAGCATTTCCATAATCTACTTCACCTTCTCCTCCCGTAAAGTTAGGATTGTTGAAATCTTGTCGCCCCGTGAATGCACGGGTAGATTGTTCGTTGTTGTTACTAATCGGAATACCATCTACAACAAACAAAGGTGAATTGTTATAATTGTAGCCACTTACGAAATTCTGTCCCCTGATCTGTATATTCGATGACGCCCCAATACCTCCCGAGGAATTTGTAATCTGCACACCCGCCACACGGCCGCTTAATGTATTCACCAGATTGGTCTCATGTGCCTCCTGTATCTTATCGCCCCCTACCTGTTGTACCGAAAAGCCAACCGATTTCGCTGCACGCGTAATACCAAGTGCGGTCACGACCACTTCTTCCAGTTCGGAAGATTGCTCCGTTAAACGAACCAACAAAGAATTATTATCACCTGCGCTAACTAAATAATCCGTTTCTTCATGATTCTTATAGCCTACAAGTGTAAACACAATCGGATACTGTTGTCCGATCTGCAAATTATTCAATACGAAGACACCATTTTGATCAGACACTGTCCTTCTCACGCCCTCTTGGTTACGTTTGGTCGATACAGAAACGCCCGTCAGTGGGTTGCCTTCCTGATCGAGCACACGCCCCTTTACTTGTCCGGTCTGCTGTGCATACAAGCTGTCTATACTAAAAAACAGACAGGCTAACCACAGCCATGATAAATAAATAAAAAATCTGTTTGATTTCATGTGTTGATATTGTTTGGGTTTTACTTATTCGTCTATTACTCTATTTCATTGGTATCCAGCTCTTGCTGAAGTTCAATTGGCTTCAACCGGATCACGATTTCGTCGCCATATCCCCAATCATGTTGCAGGTCATTGACCAGGCAGATGGTGTGCAATATGGTTTGGAGATCGTCGTCTGCAGAAAACTCGCCTGTGAATGTTAAATTCCGAGGTACTGCTGTATCCATGACAATAGCGGTGTTAAATTTGGTTGCGATCTGATGTAGTACGTACACCAAATTGCTTCTTTCAAAGCGAAGATTTTTTTGTAGGTGCGTGTCGCTATCAGCCACCCCTTGACGAAACCTATTCGATTGTGCGGCAACTTTAGGTTTTATCATCGGATTCCTTACTGCCGTTTTCAGCTTTTCGTCGATATTAAACATTTCTCCGGCCGCTAAATAGGTATCCTGTATATACATCCCAGCTGTCTTGGTAGAGCGGATTACGACCTTGCCGGATAATAGGTGCACCGTTGTCTTACCGATATTTCTACCGTCAACGATAAATTCCGTACCAAGCGCTGTGGTAGAAAACCCATTGGTCGTGACCTCAAAAGGCAATGTAGTGTCGCGCTTCACGGTAAACTTCCCTTCACCTACAAGATGTATCTTCCGGTTCTGGATGGCGTAACCCCTATCATAACGTATCGCACTATAGGGCGATAGTACAACGGCAGATCCATCATCCAATACATATCTTAACGAATCGTGCTGTGATGTAACCGCATAAGTCCGGTACGATGCCTCTGCCGTGTATCGCTTTTCGGGCAAGGCTTCCTCGGTATGGTCAAGCATATAGTAAAATCCGAACATAAAAAAGGTGAGAAACACGGCCGCTACCCCAATCCACCTATAAGGAGATAGTTGCCGAACAGGTGTTTGTATGCCTGCCCTGTTTCGGATTGCCTGCAGCAATTCGTCAGACCGTTCAGGACTGAGTAATTTCTGCCGATCACCCTCCTCCGTAAATTCTATTTTTAGCTGTTCTTGTAAATCAGGCTGTTGCCACTCTAATTTATCCAGTAAATTTTTCGCTTCCGTTTCTGTAAAGTCACCCTTCCAAAAAGCTTGGATGCTTTTCCGTGTTTTGTTTCCCATCATCTATAAATACGATGGGGAGTGTCTGGAGGCAATGGCCTAGTTGGTTAACAAATTATTACCAAAATATAAAAACAAAAACCAACACAGATTTTTCGTCTACTTACATGTAAATACTTGCAGATAAAAGCAGCAGCACACCGTTTCCATAGGCATACGGGCTACTTGCCGCCACATATTGCTTAATGCTTTTATTGGCTTGTTTAAGATATTCGGATACGGAATTCACCGATAGGTCCAACATTTCCGCTACGCGTTCCTTCGAATACCCCTCATAACGGCATAGGCGAAAAACTTCTTTCTTACGAGGTGAAAGCTGACCAATAGCCTCTTCCAGTATCTGCAGTTGTTCTTGCATAATATCATCCTGCTCCTGCACATCCTCAATATCAACATAGCGCATATCGTAGTCCGCCACAAAATCAATATGCTCTCTCAATTTCTTTTTGAGAAAGTCCATGGATTTATTAAAACTAACGACGAAGAGCCAGCTCGCCACAGACTTATCTTTGTCTATCTTGTACCGATTTTGCCAAAGACTGAGAAAAACATCCTGTAAAATCTCCTGTGCATACTCCGGCACATGGACAATTTTAAGGATATTCAGGTATATCTTTTGGTGATGACGATGGTATATCAAAGTGAAAGAGGGTTCACTTCCATAGTTTAGCTGGACAACTTCTTCCGCTTCATTAAATAATTGCACCTTACGTTCCATTGTTTTACGCCATTTTGGATCTCTTATAGATATCTTCGAGCGCAACAAAATTATCCTTTTCAGGTTTCGACTTCAGGCTAAACCGTATTATATTATTGTTAATTCGATAAGAGAGCAACAGTTCCTTTTCTTTATTAAGGTCGGAATCTTACGATTTTTGTGTATTTTCAAACCGGAATTATTTTTTCTTACCACATGCGTACTCAAAGCTCTCGTTCATCTTTCCTAAAATTAGGAAGTTTCTTATTGCTCCTATGTATGTATACGTCGATCGTCGTCGGCCAACAACAAAAAATAGGAACATTGATCGATAGCGCAGATCTATTGCTCAAGAAAGGTTTAACCGAAGAAAGTAAATCACTGTATCAAGGAATTATATCAAAAATTGAAACCGACGATTTGCCGGATACCCTACAGCTGCGCGCCCATCTCGGCATAGCGCGTGCGTGGCATATGCACCAGCAACTGGACAGCTCACTACAATCTTACTTAAAAGCATTGGAACTGGCCAAATCCACCAGTCAACCATCTTTTCTGACAGATGTATACATGGGAATCGGTGTGCTACAAGCACAAATCAAAAACTTCACAGATGCGATACACTATCTCCAGCAAGCAGATAGTTTGGCCACGGAAACCTCCGTTAAGAAGCTGCAGATCAGAATCAACCTAGCCAACACGCTTATGGACGCAGACCGGGATGAAGAAGCGCTTCATTATCTACAGGAGTCGTTACAAACAGCTCGATTCTTAGATCAAGAAGCTGTGCAAGCCATTATCCATACCAATTTCAGCAATCTATTTATCAAAGCAAAAAATTGGAAAGCGGCTATTACACATAGCAGGGAGAGTCTCCAAATCAGAGAGAAATTAGAGCAACCCCCATCCATCGTAACGTACAATAACTTAGGATACGCACTCATGCAATCAGGTGCGTTGAACGAAAGTAAAAGAGCCTATTTACGTGTACTCCCCATCGCCCAAGGCATACAACGACAACAAATTCTCAAAAATTTAAAAGAGCTTTCTTTATTGCAAAACGATCATCGTGCGGCCTTACAATATTTTGAGGAATATGATCAACTCAAAGACTCCATACAGCAGCACGAATTAGAGCAGCGGATCGCCGAGATAACCAAAGCCTATGAAAGTGCAGAAAAATCACGGAAGATCCAATCCCTACAGCTGGAAAACAAAACCAACAGGCAACAGCTTACGATGGTTATTATTGGAAGCGCACTTCTTATCCTGTTGATTTGTTTAGCTACGTATCTTTATCTGAAAAAAGAAGGGGTGAAACGAGAACTTAGTCACTCCAAGACAAGGAATCAATTGTTGCGTGCACAGTTGAATCCCCATTTTATATTCAATTCACTACAACATGTACAGCACTACCTCTACAAAAATGACAAAGAGACTTCCATGGCGTATTTAAGTAACTTTGCACGTCTTATGCGATCGACGTTAACACATTCAGATACCGACTGGATTTCGCTAGAAGAAGAGACCGAATTACTCCGTAATTACCTTTATCTACAACGTCTGGCTTCGCATAAGCCTTTTCACTATAACGTGGACGTCGATCCCGAAATAGATCTTTCGTTCGTACAACTACCACCGATGCTTCTTCAACCTTTTGTCGAAAATGCTATTAAACACGGTATTACCGAGCAAGCTGAAGCCCATATTATGGTGGATATACGTTTAACAGGTCAAAAACTAACGATCAATATATCCGACAATGGCGGGGGTATATCGACGAGCTCTCCAGACCACTCCAATAACCTACATAAATCCATGGGGTCGCAATTAGTTAGCAAAAGAATTAATGAAATCAACAAACAATATCCTAATTTCGTAAGCGTAATGATTGATAGAATACGTCCTACGGATACCTATCCCGGTACACGCGTACAGTTCGTATTTGATCTCACAAAAATTTCAAAAAGTTAACGATGAAACAAAACATGACCTGTTTGCTTCTGGAAGATGATCACTTCACCATGACCATGATGAAGGACATTATTGTCGGTGCATACCCGCAGGTCAAGATTATTTCCTGTTACCAGATCGCGGAAGCAGAGCAGTATCTTGTTTCTACAAAGGTTGATTTTTGCATCCTGGACATCAATCTTCCAGACGGAAATTCTTTCGATTGGCTAAGTCGTATTTCCTGCGAAATAACGTATTCTTTCCGGATTATCTTTATTACCGCCTATTCGACCTATGCAGCCAAAGCATTTCGTTTCAACGCATTAGACTTTGTGGTTAAGCCTTTTTCTCCAGCAGACCTCTATATGGCCATCGACCGCGTACTGCAATCGATCAACGATGAATTCCGGAAACTCGAACTGGAGCAGGCTCTACGAAATCTAAGCCATAGCGAGGAAGCGGAGCAGCGTTTGGTGCTCAAAAGCCAAAAAGCGATTCATATTGTGCGGCTTGGTGAAATCTTATACCTTTCCGCGGATAACAATTATTGTAACTTCCATCTAACCGATGGCCGCATACTCTTGGTTTCACAACCATTGAAACATTATCATGATAAGCTAAACGGTTTCGGTTTTCTACGTATACATCAAAGTTATCTCGTAAACCAGGTATACATTACTTCCTTAAAAAAGAAGACAAACCAACTTATTATGTCTAATAAAGAAAGTCTTCCGGTTGCACAGAGCCGTCGTGTGGATGTAATCGCATATCTCGGCCAACTCTAACGACGTCAATTCGAATTCTCAAAATATACAGGCAAATACTCAAACACCAGCCTCCCTACTCGTTTTTTTCTCGCAATACCCCTACATTTAGTTATCGAAACATGAAGGCCTTCCCCTCATGATCATCGTTCATTAAAGAAAAATTTATGAAAAAAATCGTTATTTTAATTTCCATACTGGGTTTGACACTCAACGGCCATGCACAGATTTTAAAGAAGATACAGCGCAAAATGGAGGATAAAGTTGAAAAGTCGGTTGATGGTATTTTGAATGGTAAAACAGAAGAAAAAAACCAACAGCCGAATGCTGGTATTCCGGGAACGACAGGTCCTAAAACCGCAGGAACATTTGACATTCTGACAAAGTCCGAGCCCTTTATAGCTGGTAATGTGCTCCTGTTTGAAGATAGCCTGAACTACGACACACCAGGTCGTATGGCAAAATATTGGCAAACTAATAGTACGGGCACCGTGGTTGAAATTAATGGAGCTCCGGGAAAATGGTTAAAATTGGCCGACCAGGCTTCTTACCAGCTAGACACCTTACTCCATTTGCCCCAAAAATTTACGTTGGAGTTTGATCTTTTAACGCGCGCCAGTGAAGCTAAGGATTTACGATCGATAGATTTTGGCTTTTCCAAAAATAACAGTACACGAAAATATATCTATGGCGTGGCAAACGAAACAAATGTATACACCAGCTTGCAATATTACTACGAAACGATTAACACCACCAGTAATAATAACAACAACCAAAGCAGGATAGAGTTCCCGCTGAGCAATTATGCAAACGCCATCATGCATGTATCAGTGTCCGTAGATGGTAGCCGAATGCAGGTTTATATCGATGATCACAAGGTACTGGATGCCACTGTCCTGAATCCACAAGTGCCCAAACATTTTTTCCTATCTACGGAAAATTACCGTAATAACGCAGTTGCTCTTATTAGTAATCTGCGCATTTACGGTTTTTAATCCCTTACCACCCGATATAAATTACTCACATTTCCCGTCTGTCGTACAGCTTTGCCCTTTTGTGATCTCCAATTGATTTTCCGGATTTAGCTTGCGCCATTCGGGAAAGGCTTTTTCGAGCATTTGAAGAAAAGCCTCTGCTGGCTGTGCTCCGGATACGGCATATTTTCTGTCGACGACAAAAAATGGTACACCACGCACGCCAATCTGCCTTGCTTCTTGAATATCCTGATTTACTAAATAAGCATATTTGTCGTCTGTAAAAGCCGCTTGCAATTCGGTTTCATCCAAACCAATTTCCGTTCCTAACAGGGTCAGCGTTTCGATGTCTGCAATACTTTTGCCCTCCGTAAAAAAGGCCCGGAATAGTCGCTCTTCCACCTCGTCGCCCAAGTTTTTAGTTTTGGCAAATTGGATCAATTGATGGGCTTTTTGAGAATTGACAATGATCGATTTGTCAAGGTGATAATCTAAGCCCACCTGTTTGGCGGACTGGGTTACATTTTCCAGCATCCCTTTGACCTGATCTAAGCTCATTCCCTTTCGTTTTACCAAATATTCCTCATGGGTTTCATTGACCACTTCAGGAATAGTAGGGTCTAATTGGAAGCTTTTCCAAACGACTTCAATATATTCTTTTTCGGGGAATTCCGCCAATGCCGTTTCAAAATTTCTTTTTCCGATATAACAAAACGGGCACATGACATCACTCCAAATTTCTATTCTCATTTTCTTCTATCTTTTAATTTTGTTTTCTTTAATAACGAGCTTTTTAGCCGTAATCGAAATTACTGACAAAGACTTTCTTTAGCAAGGAGGGTATGTAGAAAGTAAGTCAAAAAAACTAAAAATTTAACGTTTCGGAATTTACATTAAAACAACATGGGAGAGCGTTTTGTTATATAATTTAGTAGCGAAAAATTACAATACAAAATGATCAATTTCGAATATAAGAACCCTACAAAAATACTTTTCGGTCAAGGTAAAATCCCTAAAGTTGCCCTCGAAATCCCACAAGACGCTACCGTGTTGATGGTATACGGTAGCGGAAGCATCAAGAAAAACGGTGTTTACGAGCAGGTTAAAGAGGCGCTGCGCAAACACACGGTTTATGAATTTGGAGGTGTTCCTGCCAATCCTGAATATGACATATTGCTACAGGCATTGGCCCTTATTAAAGAAAAGAAAGTAAGCTATCTGTTAGCTGTAGGTGGCGGCTCTGTGATCGATGGTGTCAAATTTCTATCCGCCGCAGTAGATTACGAAGGTGATCCTTGGGATATCCTGCAACTTCGTATCCGCACAGAAGAAGGTCAGGGTATGCCTTTCGGAACTATCCTTACGCTACCGGCCACCGGCTCCGAAATGAATTCAGGATATGTAATATCCAGAAAAGAAAGAAACCAAAAGCTAGGCGCGGGCGGTCCGGGGCTATTTCCACAGTTTTCGATATTAGATCCGGAAGTTGTCCGATCAATCCCCAAAAAACAAATCGCCAATGGTATTGTTGATGCGTATACACACGTGTTGGAGCAATATATGACGGTGCCTTCGGCCGCCGACCTACAAGAGCGGTTTGCGGAAAGTATCCTGATCAGTTTGCAGAAGACAGCGCCCGAACTGATGACAGCGAAATTTGATTACCCTGCTGCGGCAAACTTTATGTGGTGCTGTACCATGGCGCTCAACGGGCTCCTCCAGAAAGGAGTAATTACCGACTGGGCAATACATGCGATGGGACATGAACTGACGGCCTATTATGGCATCGACCATGCACGTACCTTGGCAATTATCGCTCCATCCCACTACCGCTATAATTTCGAGACAAAAAAAGAGAAGTTGGCACAATATGCAGAACGTGTATGGGGGATTACCGAAGGTACGGTTGAAGAAAAAGCTGCCGCAGGCATTGCACAAATGGAATACTTCTTCCACAGTATGGATATCGCCACTAAGCTTTCAGATTACGTAACAGATTATCAGGAAACAGCCACACGTATTAGGGAAACCTTCATCAGCAGAAACTTGACGGGCATCGGTGAATATCAATCCTTGACACCGGATGATGTATATGAAATCGTCAATATGAGTTATTAACCGCTTCGACCAAAAAAAGCTCCCGAGGCTCACGCCCCGGGAGTACACAACACCATTAAACAAACGGTTTACCAACCGTGCTGTTGTCTGCTTTTATTTTAATATCCATCGTTCTGTGTAATCAGGTTGTTTTGTAAACGCACAATATCCGGAATGGGAAGTACTAATTTTTCCTCGGTAGCTGGTTTGCCTTTGGCTGTCAGTACCGAAACGGCACGATTTTGACGTTTCAGTAAGAACCAGCGCTTAAATTCGCCCGCAAGCTCCATACGGGCTTCGTGTTCGAGCGCCAGCGAAAGTGTTCCATATATATCTGTTGGATACGCCGCAGTACCCCACAAGGGCAAATCAGCCCGATCTCGCACTTCATTCATATATTGGGGGTCTCCGGTAGCTTCTGTCAGCATCAATAACACATCTGCAAAACGATACACCATAAAGTCGTTATTCGCCAATAAAGTCGTACCATTCACGGTTGCATCCGGGTGTATCCATTTCTGGTAAAACTTCTGTTCGACGAAGGTTGTTCCACTTTGATATCCGTGCGCAATCGTAATGTCTCGCCTTGGATCTTCCGTTTCATACTCATTGTATAGATCATCTGTGACCTGATTCATACCTACTCCCGAAAATCCCGATAAATTTATATTCGGAAAAAAGAATTGATAAAACGGACTATGTGTACCGGTGCTGGCATTCGCCGAAGAATATTGAATTTCAAAAACAGACTCCTTTGTATTCTTAGCATCCGGTCCCCAAACCTCCGCAAACGTAGGGAGCAGGGCATATTGCCCACTGTTATATACCTCTAACAATGTTTCGGCTGCAGCAGTCTTGTCACCTAGAGTCAAATACACCTCTCCCAATGCTGTCTGTGCAGCTCCTTTGGTCGGTCGGCCGACCAACTTTACATTAGTCGCTAGCGGCAAGTTTTCCATCGCAAACTGGAGATCGGTCTTTATTTGTTCATACACTTCTGTTTCCGTGGATCTTAAAATACCATAACTCTCTTGTGCCGAAACAGCTTTGGTTACCAGTGGCATACCACCCCACATTCTGACCATGTAGAAATAGTACAACCCCCTTAAAAAACGCATTTCCGCTTCCGCTATCTTTTTATATTCCACATCCAATTGAGAAGCTTCCTGAAGCTTATCAAGTACCGTATTAACATTGAATAAAGCGCTATAGAATGTCCTCCAGAAACTATACACCATCGTATTCGCAGTCTGAATCGTATAATCACGAATAGCATACTTATCAGCTTGGGCTCCCGCTATCAGATATAGTGTAGCATTATCGCTCATCAGTTCACCTGTATAGGATACCGGTCCTTCAGGAGCGTATACGCTATACAATGTGTTCATAGCCGCGGTAATCGCAGATTCAAAGTCCGCTTCGCTGTTATAAAAATTATTGGTATTCGCATTGGAAATCGGCGTCAGATCCGTAAACGATTTTCCACAGCCCGCCAAAAGCACAACAATCAGCGACAGTACAATTTTATTAAAATGATTAATCTTTTTCATTATTACAAATGTTTAGATAATATCTATAAATTCTATCCGCTTAAAATGAAGTTTTCAAACCCAACGTAACCACAAGCGGTAAAGGATAAGACCCATAATCTATGCCGAGCATCGATCCCGAAGGAAATGAAGAAGTCGACACCCCCGTATTTGCTGCAGATGTACCCGCACTGTAATTCGTCGCCTTATAGGTAGTGTTTTCAGGATCGTAACCTCTATATTTACTAAATAGCTTCACATTGTCAGCATTTACAAATACCCTGAAATTATCAAAGGGTGTTTTACTTAAAACAGACTGCGGAATGTTGTAGGAAAGGGTAATGTTTTTCACCCGGATAAAGGATGCATCCTCCACCCAAAGCGTCGAAAACCCTTGTTGAAAAGGTCGTCGGTTAGCCGATGGACGTGGGTTTACGCCATCACCCGGATTTTGTTCGGATTCCCAAAAATTAGCAGCTCCGGCAAACAGGTTCCGTCCGCTGTTCCAGAACCCAAGAAACCGATAATTCTGATTAACGATCTCACCACCTGAACGTCCCTGTAGTAGAACAGACAGCTCTATTCCCTTATATCCAAAACGATTCGTGATGCCCGCGATAAAATTTGCCTGATTATTACCAATTACCGTTCTGTCATCGGTAGTAATCTGTCCATCGCCGTTGATATCGACAATGATCGGGTCACCAGGCCTCGTTGTACCCTCATGCGGGCTATTCTGTATTTCGGTGATATTATTGTATACCCCGTCAAATACATACCCAAAATAATCAGAGACTGATGAACCGACAGCCGTACGCACCGTTGTTTCATTGTCCGTATAGTAAATTGGTGCATTTCCGGGACCTAGTTGTAATACCTTGTTTCGATTTAGGCTGAAGTTAATATCAGTTGCCCACGTAAAATTACGCTGTACATTTTTTGATGATACGAGTATCTCCACACCGCTGTTACGCATCTTGCCTACATTGGTTAACTGGCTCGAAAAACCTGTAATATCCGGTATTGGCACATTTAATAACATATCCTCCGTGATAGAATGATAAACTTCGATCGTAGCCGAAAGCCGATTTCGTAATACAGCAACATCCAACCCCACATTTAGTTGGCTTGTTTTTTCCCAGCGCAAAGCCTCATTATCCAATGTGATGGGCTTTAAACCCGCAATAATATTGCCGTTGGATACGTAGTTTGCCGCCCCCAGTAAACTGATGGCTCCATAGTTCGGAATCTGATTGTTTCCAACCTGTCCATAACTGGCCTTTAACTTTAAAAGATTTAATCCGCCAAATCCTTTCATAAAGCTTTCGTCGGATATTACCCAACCTGCAGAAACCGATGGGAAATAACCCCATTGGTTGTTTCTGCTAAACCGTGAGCTACCATCCCGACGTATACTGGCCGACAGAAAATACCTGTTCATAAAATCATAATTTACTCTTCCCAAGTAGCTCTGGATTGCCCATTCACTAGCTGTAGAGGTACCACCAGTAACCGTTCCTGCATTAATAGTCTGTACGAGATCATTCGGGAAATTCGATGCTGTTACGGACTGAAACTCCGTGCGTTCTTTTTGGGAGGTATAGCCCGCCAATACGTTAAAGTTATGGTCAGCCAACGAAAAATCGTAGGTAACCGTATTTTCCCAGAGCCAATTTAGTTTATTACCGGCATCAGCTGTGGCCGAAGAAGTAGCGAGGTCCTGATTAAACCCATACCCTTGATTTTTCATTCTGTAGAAATTATACACGTTATTTGACAGGTTTGCACTCAAGCTCGATTTAAACTTCAAACCTTCTATAATATCGTATTCCAAGAAACCCAATGCAAACGTATTGTAAGCTTTATTCTTTTTATCGGTAAATCTTGTCGTCGCATAAGGATGCCATAAGTTTACCGGATTAAATTGCTGTGGATATCTATACCAAATCGAATTAGGATCGACAATACCTAAATTGCCATTTTCGTTATACAACGGGAAAAACGGATCGCTTTGTAATGCCAGACTAATGACATCGCTCTTTCCATTAACACCTTCGGTTCGGTCATGTATACCGGTAAGGCTCAAATTCATGCCAACGGATACCTTGTTAGAAAGTTTTTGGCGAATATTAGATCTCAATCCCAGCCGACGATAATAGTTCTGGTCCAAAACCGCATCCTGATTGAGCAGGCCTGCTGAAAACAGATATTGCGTTGCATCCGTACCCCCCGAAACCGATAGTTGTGCATTAGCCATAGGTGCCGTCCTGAACATCACATCCTGCCAATCGGTGCCGTCCCCAAATTGTTCCGGACTGTTAACAAATTCCTCCGGAATTTTATACAAGGTAGAACCTCCCCTAGCACTGTTCGGATCGCTAGCCTTATTTACCTCCGGATTCAGGTCCACCCATGCATTATTTTTTGCAGCAACATAATAGCGTATCCATTCTTGAGCATCCATCATATCCACCGTCCTGGTTACTTTCTGAACACCGTAATCAAAACCAGCTGTAACAATGGGTTTGCCAGGCTTTCCTAATTTAGTAGTAATCATGATTACGCCATTGGCGCCACGAGATCCATATATTGACGCTGACGAAGCGTCTTTCAATATTTCTACCGATTGGATATCCTGCGGGTTGATCATGTTCATATTAAAATCTTCCAAGGGCACACCATCTATTACAAACAAAGGATTAGTACCAGCCGTGATGGAGCTGACCCCTCTGATCTGTACAACCGGGGCAGCACCGGGTGCTCCCTGCGATTGCGTAATATTAACTCCGGGAACCGTTCCGCTAAGAGATTGCACCACATTGCTAAAGGAACGGTCTTTGAACTCGTCATAATTAACGGATGCCACCGAGCCGGTCACCGATCTTTTTTTCTGCGTACCGTATCCCACCACGACGACCTCATCCAAATTCGAATCTTCGCTTTCCAAAACCACATTTACCGTTGCCGAACTTACCATCACTTCTTTATCCGCGTAACCCACGGAAGAAAACACCAACATATCGTCAATTTGTGCTTGAATAGTAAATTGACCACTTTCGTCCGTTGCCGTGGCTATAGCTTTCCCTTTTACCGATACACTTATTCCGGGCAATGCAGCCCCGTTACTATCCACAACCTGACCACGCACTTCACGTTGCTCCATAGCTCCGGAAGCTATCAAGGATACTCTCTTATTCTCCGCCTCACGTACTACGATCGACTTTCCGTCCACTACATAGGTCAAGCCTCGATCGTTGAAGATCGCACTTAACGCATTTTTGAGGGATTCATTTTGAAGGTTCACCGTAACCAACCCCGACTTTTTCAAAATAGCAGCATCACAGATAATCGTATATCCTGTCTGCTTCTTAATCTGTCGAAAAACGTCTTTCATCGAAGCTTCCTTCCGGTTCAAATTAACAGTCTGTCCAAGTGCATTCGCATAGCTCTGCACCGAAAAGACAACGATAAGAAGTAAGGTCAATTTCATAATAATTAAGTTTCTATAGTGTAACAACAGATAGCTCCGCCATAGGGATAAAACGTCTATTTTCATCTGAATAATTTTGTTTACAAAGGCGACGAAGCCATCAGATTTTTCACAATTGTTTGTACAGGAAGTGCGAAAAACCATGATAGTTTCATTACTTTTGATTGGTTTTAAGTTTACATAAATAGTTTATAATGCATTTTATGGAAGTTAACCATCGGCTGGGGAAGCTCCACCTTCCCCAGCTTCTTGTTTGCCTTCCGAACGAGTAAAAGGCGCTATTTCATAAAACGTACCCTCCTTCCCTCAATTTCCACTTTTACATTTTTATTCGTTAGCTGAACCAGTTTCAGTACTTGCCCGAAGTTTTCGCGCCGCGGCACGGATCCCCAAAGATGAATATCCTTCAAAGCTGGATCAACGTCAATGTCTAAGTCATACCACCTTCCGATTCTATTAGCCGCTTCGACCAGGCTCTCTTCGTTGAACATGAACTCATCGTTCTTCCAAGCAATGTATTCATCGACATTTACATCCCCAACTTCCAAATGCTTGTGCGTTACCAATGCTTGCTGACCAGGGTATAGCACCCGCTCCTTCTGCCCCTCTATAGAAACCGCAATGCGTCCTTCCACCAACGTCACTGCGGATCTACGCTCTGCGGGATAGGCGTTTACGTTAAAATGGGTACCCAGTACTTCAATCCGTTGGTTGACGGTTTCCACAATAAACGGTTTAGATTTATCTTTAGCGACTTCAAAATAGGCCTCCCCTGTCAGCTGAACCACCCGATTCTCACCTGCAAAAGTCTGCGGATAACACAACTCGCTTTCCGCATTCATCCACACCTTGGTACCATCGGCCAAGACGACATAGAAATCGTTCCCTCGTGGTACGGACAGCGTCATCACAGCGTCATTCACTTGGGTTCCGTCATCAAACAAAGGGCTTCCGTCACTATACCGAAGCTGATCACCTGTAATAATCCCGCCTTCGTCCGAACGCAGCTCCACGTTCCATCCGTCCGATATCGATAACCTGACACCGTTTTTTCCGGGTAGAATATTCGTCGCCAACTCCATCATATCTGGCTGTTTGACGGGCTGCGAAGGTTGCACCCATAAGATACCAATCACTAGCGCAGCACAAGCCGCGATACCGGCTAACCCGTAGCGGAACCATTTCATTTTGTTTACAGGCTGTATCTCTGCAGTTTCTTGTATTCGATCGAGAATCTTTGCCAAAACTGGATCATTAGCCATGTGATCATCATCCTGAGATAAACTATTATATAGTTTAATTGCTTCTATAAATTGATCGTTGTTTTCCATTTCGCCGAGCAACTCCTTAAAAGACGGATGTTTTTCAACGAAGGTATTGATATCAATCTCGGTCGCTCTATCACGAGTTGGATTTATAAAATATCGCTTCCACTGAAGGACGGTCTGATCTATTCGTTTCATGGATTTATAATCGTATTGTAATAGTAAGACACATTCCTCTCGGATATCTTACACAAAAAACAAAAATAATTATAAGAAACTGATTATTAACTAGAAACACTTATAAACAGAGGCATATTCTTATTGCAAAAACAAGGTATGTAACAACGAGAATGTCACGACTAGTCCTTTTTTCATAAGCAATTCGCGCAGGGTCGCAATAGCCCGGGATCGGTTAGCATATACCGCAGTAGCGCTAAGTTGTAATTTTTCACTGATTTCCTCCACGCTCATATCTTCCAAGAAAGTATACCGAAACACTTCCTGTTGCTTTAACGGAAGTCTATCGACCTCTTCCATAATGCTTTTGATTAGTTCTGTACGTAGTATGTTCCCAAATATATCATCATCCTCTAAGAGCGTTTCTTCGAAATCGGCCGGCACATCTTCCAAGGACATAGCCTGTGGTCTACGCAGATAGTTTAAACTGGCGTTTTTCGCCATGACATACAGATAAGCTCTTAAACTATCTATACGACGAAGGTTAGTCCGCGCATTCCAGGCCTTGACAAACACATCCGACACGATATCTTCCGCGACTTCCCGACTTCCCACATAACGTATAACAAAAAAAAGTAACGGTTGCCGATAGAGACGGTATGCGGTCGTCAGCCCTTCCACATCTCCGTTACACATACTATTTAAGAAGATCACGTTTTCCATTTCCCGGTCCATATAGTTTTCCTCCTAATTTGCCCATTAGCCTTTATTGAAAACTAAATTATCGTTCCGTATTCCGCTGGAACACGTTTTTACGATGTATAGTCACAATGACAAAAGCAAAAATATAGGAGACTGACTAAATTACGAATCTCTTCGCTAAATCCGTCCTGTACCGTCTGCGCCCATGAAAAAACTCCCGAGGCTTACGCTCTGGGAGTTCAACTTAGACTAATAAATATAATTTACCTATCGTGTTACCGTATTCGTCACCTACCTAACAGTAAACGGCTAATTAAGTAATTGACCACGGTGTCTACTACGGACAGTTCGTGATCGTGTAACCATCTCTCTGCGGACAAATATTGGCAAAATTAAATTTACTCACATTTGGATGAGACAGCAAATCTGCTGGAAGCTCCCCGCTAAAATTATTATCTTTAATCTCTAACGTCACCAACTTTGTTAACCGTCCAAAAATATTTGCCGGTACAGATCCCGATAATTTGTTCGTGTGTATGGCAAAATTTTCTAGACTTTCTAATTGAGCAAACTCTACGGGAATCGTCCCCGTTAATTCACTACGTTGAAGCAGAAGCAACTTCAACTTCGACAAATTGCCAATAGTAGTCGGTAGCGTGCCGGTAATAAAATAATTATTTTCCATCCGTATTTCTAAAATTTCGGTCAGATAGCCTATTTCTGTCGGTATCGGCCCTGCTAACCCTTTGGCCGTCAATGTGAGCCTAGTCACCCTATTTTTACCATCAACGGCCGCTATCGTTACTCCGTTCCATGCACTAGAGACCGTCAGCGGTTGGGTAATATCCCAGCCAAGCGTACTTGCTGTTCCTCCCATCGTATTGTAGAGCTTAATCAATACTTGACGGTCAAATTCTGTGGTATTAAGCGTATTTCCAGCTTGGTTTACCGTTATTCTAATATCCAATTCCGGCGATTTCAGCGTCACATATCCGACGCGTGACAAAAGCGGATTTGGCGTTGCCGTAAAGGCAAGTTTGTCACCTTCCCTAACCACCGTTAACCATTCTTCATGTGGATTCTCTACGGTCCATTCCAAGTTCGTTGTAACCAGCACTTCCTGTGCTTCCTCCGGATCTAGTCCGAAAGACAGTGTTGTTTTGTCGGCTTCGAAAGCGACCGTTCCTTGTTGTGTGATGGTGATGCTCTTACCCGAAATCGGCAGTTCCCCCTTTACCGAGATAATCCCTATACGCGCACCAGGCTGCGTGCTAGGCGCTACCGATATGGTCAGCATATCTTCTTCACGGACCACCGTCAGCCACTCCGCATTGGTACTCGCCCCCCATTCCATATTACTTTTCACGACAACTTCCAAGTTGTCGGCACCCGTCGGTTCTACAGCAATCTCAGCTTTGTCTACGATTAGGGTTGGCGTATTACCATGCTGTTTCACAATGACAATTCGGCTGACATTACCATCCACGCCAACCATCTTCAGTTTAGCCACCCGCTCGTTGACTGTCTCATTTTCAATCATTTTTAACTGAATAGCACCATTCTCTTTCGTAACCGTAATCCAGTCAGCATCGGCCAACAAGCTTACCGTCCATTCCACATTGGATTTTACCGGAATTGATCCGGTCAGTTCGTCGCTCAAATATTCAGCAACATCACTTTCAACTTCTAAACTCGGTTTAAAAACTTCCTCAACTTCTTTTTTGGAGCATCCGGAAAATGTCCAGCAAATAAGTAGACACAGGATCGTTAGTCTTTTCATAATTAAGAATATATTAGATAAAAATTTTATTTAGCTGTAAATTATTTAGCCGTAAACTGGACATAATTAATCGCTAAGTTTCCAGAAACTACCTGCAATTTAATATCATGTGCACGGTAATCGTCCATCCGTATTTCTTCGGATGAAACCGTGTTCCATTGCCCATTTGATGTCGGTAATTGGATGATTCCGGAGTCTTTCCCATCTATACTGTAGCGAATCTCTGCCGACGAGGTAGCAGAATAGCGGATATCCAGAACTGATTTTTTTCCTAGGGGGACCTCCTTCCATTGCAACCATTCACCAGATTCTGCATCCGTGACCGCCCAGCCGCCATGTGTATCGTTACATTTGGCGACATCCAGATCACCCCTTCTATAAGCGTTGCCACTGTTTCCTGCGGTCTTATCCTCGTAATAGTCACAACCTTCTGCCTCCAATTTTAATACAGCTGGATAAGGCTCCTTACTAAAGCGTTTTAAGATATTGAGGCGTTGATTCGGGTAATCATAGTACTTCGTATCCGTACTCCGCCATAGGGAGGCATTTTCTAAGACATCCACGTGTCCCTCGATCAAAATCAGCTCCGCATCTTGGTTGATCATATTCGTTAAGTTATCGGTCAACGTTTTTCCATGGTTCGCATCGATAAACATGGGATTTCCCGAAAGATCGCCGATAGAAAACCCCGGTACGCCAACACCAATAGAATGACCATTGTGCCGACGCAGCGTATAAGGCTTATCCATGACGAACCAATCGTGGAAGGCGTCGACTACCGGCGCATAAACCGTCTTGTCCCGATCCTGAAATGATCGGTCAGCGATAATAAATGGATCGACCTGGAAAGATGCTTTAAAATCACTCCGCAGACGATTCAAAATAGCCGATAACTTTCCTTCATTAACCGGCGTATTGTCATTTCGATAATCTACAAAATTATTTACGCTCCAGAGGATCAATACCGGTCTATCGTCGATTTTAAGTAAGTATTTATCCGGCACCGTTTCAAAGGCAATTTTGATGTTGTAGTCCCAAATATATCTGTAAATGCCCTGATCACTATCGTCATCCAAGAGATCCAACGGGTAAGGAAATCTATCTTTATCCGTAACATAGCTATTGTACAGGTTACGGTTTCTCGCGGCAGACCAAGATGAAGGGCAATCATCAAAAATCGCGATCTTAAACTTATCCTGCACCCCTTTCCTTTCCATTGCCGCCACCAGATCCTTTAGTCTATTTGGGTCGCCATGATCTATATATTTTCCAGGCTGAGCAAGATAGCCCCTACAGTTTGCAGCTACATAATCCTGTCCACTATAATCAATTTCTTCAACCAGATTATCCCACCACTCTTCTTCGCTCTCCTGTAATGTAGCATCGTACAAAGGCATATTATACAACGTACTGGAAGTGCTTACTATATTTCCTTTCCGCAGATCACCTTGAAACGAAAATAAAGAACCCAATAAATATTCCTTTTCACGTGTGGGCACATCTTCTTCTACGCCGTCTACTTCTGTCGGCGGATCGAGCGGATCATCACTGCTCAAATCTGTGCTTTTAGAACAGCTTAACGTAAAGGCGACAGTCGACACCAATAATAAGTTTACCATTTTTTTCATCGGTCAGTATATTATTTGTTATTTAACTTTTGGATTGGAAAAAGAAACCTTTAGCTGTGGTAAAAACGCATTGCTGTTATCACATTTGAAATGTGCTTTAAAACGATTCTTATCATCGTTTCCTATCTTCAACGTCAGTTTGTTCCAACCTTGCAACAAGGGCAGCTCTTTGTAAGTACTATTGCGGTTGGTGATATCTGCTGCTTTATACAGCCTGTCGTTGATTGCCAGCGTGCTCACCCAAGTATCCACATATAACGTCAATTTTGGCATATTCGGTTCGATCAATAAATCATCTAACGGGCGGGGGCTCCACACCCAGAAGTCTACTGTATAGCCCTCACCCTCCTTCACCATTTTTTCCTTGCTGCTTTCCGGGAACTGTAAATTGCCGTCCCGCAAAAAGAAAACATCCACCATGCTCTGCTCCGCTTTCTTCGTAGGAATACCCGCCTGCCTCAATAAGGTTTCTAGCGTTTTGTAACCTTTTTCCGAGTTAGCAAACTCCGTTAAGGTACTGACAAAAAGTGTCGAGTTTGCTTGTTGATATTGAACAAACACCGGCAGCGCAACATCCCCTTCCCGTTCACTTCTTATTGTTGCCGCCGTTTTAATTTCTTCCGGTCGTTTATTCCATTTCCGCCAGTCGGTAATGCACCCTTCCAACAGCACATCGCCTTGATTCACCAAGTCGCCCGATAAGCCGTGTAAGGCGGCATCCGTCTGCTGTACCTCACAGAAGTAAAAATCGGAATTATGTAGTCCGGTGAACCAAGACTTAGATTTCGGTATAAAAGAAGATATCGCTCTGTTCTTCACCGTTACCGCCAAGGGCAACAATTGCCTGAAACTAGATACGGTCTGCGGAGTTACCCCCCAGATCCAAACATCCGCTCCCTTGCCAACCTGCTGCAAAATATACTTTTCGTTATCCGGCGCAAGATTTGCACCTCCATCTACAATAAACAATGCTTTATCGGGACGTTTTACCTTATTGACAAACTGTACACCCTGCGCATCTAGCACCTGCCTAGCCGTACCATTTTCACCAACAAAAACGACATCAGTATAACGCTGCTCCGCTCGGTAAGCGGTGTCGGACGCACTAGCTTTGACCAGGTCTTGATAAGGTGACCAAGCCGGTTTCTCCGGTGCATTAGCCGCTCGAAGCGCATCGTACATCGGCCAAGGGTCGTAGAGCGGCAAAGCAGGATCATAGCCCGGATTAAAAGTCGAGCTATATGGCCCTATCCGCTCAGGCTGTACGCCAGGCTGTCCTTCCACATACGAGGAAAAGAACACACCATCTTCGGTTAATGAAGGCGGCTGCGTCAGATCTTTCTTACCGATTGCCAACGGTTTTAACGCATACCAAGCCATATTAAACACCGAAATATAGGAAGCCCCCATTTCGCGCTGATTAGCAATTAGGTGGTAAACTTCGTTTGCCAAACCTTCCATACGCCCCTGTTGCGACTCGTAAGCCCGTTCGCCATTGTACTTAGCAACCTGTTCAGGTGTGCCATAGTATGCCATACTATGCTCTCCTATTCCCCAAGGTTTTCCGATGCCAACCCAACGTTTCATCGAATTCAAATCACCATAATGTCCAACCGTCGTCGGAAGGATGCCATCGCCGTCATCTTCTCCGTCAGCAGAAATCCATGGACGTGTAGGATCGTTCTTCGTCACGATCCCCCGCCAATCTTCCCATGCTTTCTTTTGCTCGGTCATCAATTCCGGCTTATTGTACACATGGAGGATAACCGGCTTATTTTCATTACTGACACTCCAGCCAAACACCGAGGCATGATTTCTGTCGCGCAAGACAAAGCGTTCGAGATGCCTCTTTGAGGCTTCCCAAAACTCCGGCGCATCCAATTTTGGGCCACCATCACTCGCCCAGTTTGCCGTTTCATTCAACACACAAATCCCCATCTCATCCGCCATATCCAGATAGAACCGTGGGTATACTTGCGCATGCGGCCTAACAGCGTTGCCATTCATCCCCTTAATTGCTGTAAACCAAGCCCAAGCATAACGTCGGGTCATCTGCGGAATACCCATAAAATGCCAAGAATCACCTTTAAGCGCAATCGCTTTTCCGTTGAGGAGCTGTTTGGTTCCGTCAAACGTCCATTCCCGCCATCCAAAGCGCTCATACTTGGTATCCATCTTTTGGTTTTGCTGGTATAGGTTCAATCGGAGCGCATATAGTGCCGGATATTCCGGCGTCCAGAAAATTAAGTCCCCCGAGTTAACCGGAACACGGATCGTAGTCTTGGTCGCCGCATTGGGCGATAAGCTCAACTTCGTATCTGTAATACTCAGGGATTGCTGCCCCAGCTCCCAATTAGGAACCGGAACGCTATTCATGTCCGTACCTGCTCGGTTTAGCCACTCGTTGACCACACCATCCAGCCGGACTTCCGCTTGCTTATCGGTATTGTTTTTTACGGTAACCTCCAGTTCGAGCATATTTTTTGAGACCAAAGGCTTAACAAAAATATCCTCCACATTAATTTTTGGATACGCCAACAAATAAACATCTTGCCATATTCCCCGTATATTGGTTCCCCACATTGATCCAGCGGGAATTACTCTTCTACCGATCGTCGACTTATTTTCGTAGAGCGCTTGATCCCTTACGCCAACCAAGACCTCAATTGTCTGACCCGGTTTTACCTGCTCCGTAATATCCACATCAAATGGTAAAAACAGATCAAAATTTTCCGCTACTTTTTTACGGTCCACATAGACTTCCGTAAAACCCGCTACCGCTTCAAAATAAAGCTTAACCTGCTTGTTATCCCAATCCATCGGGATGGTTACTGCTTTTTTCATCCAAGCCATACGAGCATCTTCCCATTCCTTAGGATAAGAGGGATAATTTCGGTGATCTGGGCCCTCCAAACCTCGATTGGCGAAAGCATTGACATTCCACGCCGATGGGATTTTAATTTTTGTGCTACTCCAGGCATCCGCGTCCGGCAATGGCAGTTCGGGAGCTTTACCTTTTCCCATTTCATACCCTTTAGGCAAAGCCACCGTTTGTATATCCCAACTGCCATTTAAGCAAATTTCTTTTCTGAATTCGGCTTCCGTTCTATTCACGAAACCCTCACTAGGAGCAAAGACGTGGTTATAGGTCAGTTTCTCCGAGGTCTGTGCGCAAAGCTGTACCGTACACATACTCGCTAAAGCCAAGAATGCCAAAATAATCTTTATTTTCTTCATGCTGCTATTTTCAACTATTGTTCAATCGTTTAAATTATACACCATTTCTACCTACTCTATAATACTTTCTTCTGAGGGAGGCACATCCTTGATATCACTTCCCCACTGGGTATTCGCCTTATTTCCCATGACTAAAACCAATTTTCCACCATCGGCAATATCCTCGTGGTTGAACCAAGGTTTATTCCATTCTTCACCATTTAAGGTTGCCGATTGGATATAGATATTGTCCTGTCCGTATTTTTCGGCGACGATTTCAAATACCTTTCCGCCCTTCAGTTCTAGCTTGACCCTTCTGAACATCGGCGTACCGATATTGTAGCTTGGTGAACCCGGTGTTACCGGATAGAATCCCATAGACGAAAACACCACGAAAGCCGTCATTCCTCCGCCGTCTTCATCCCCTGGAATGCCCATGAGGTCATTACGAAACCATTGTTTCAATAAGGTGTGCACCCGTTTTTGGGTTTTCCAGGGTTGTCCGGCGTAATTGTACAAATACGGAATATGCAACGCAGGTTCATTCGCCATAGAATACTGCCCAACATTCCCCGTATGATCGGGCAATTGCGCATAAAATTCAGGCTTACCTCTTCCCATTGGCTCCCGAAATGTCTGATCTAGGTTGTCCGTAAACTGCTCTGGAGACCCCATCAAGGCGATTAAATCAGCAGGGTTATGTGGTACATCCCAACGATACACCCATCCATTATTTTCGTCGTAATAATCTCTGGCACCCTTTCCTCCCGAATAGCGATAATCAAAGGGTTCGATAAATTCTCCTTTCCCATCTTTAGGATGGAAAAAGCCCGTTTCCGCATTATAGAGATTTCGGTAATTATAAGAACGTTTCAGGAAATACGTATAATCTTCGGTTTTGCCCAGCTCTTTCGCGATCTGCGCTAGACACCAGTCGTCATAACTGGTTCCCAACGTTACGGCTACCGGCTGGCGCTTTTCATTTGGATTTACTTCCGAAACATACTCCGTTTCGTCCGGCCGAAGTGCCGGATAGAATCCATGCTCCTGATAGAAAACATCCAAAACCGTATTCGGCACCCGCTTCCAGGGCAATAGCGATTTCTCCGTAAGCGCGGCCTTACAGGCAAGATAAGCTGCTTCTAAATCGTAACCTCGCAATCCCTTCGCATAAGCGTCCCAAATAACCGCTACGGCATGATTTCCGTTCATCCTATGGCTGTCCCCGGTTACTTCCGGAAAGGTGGGCATCCAACCCTCTTTGGTCTGCTCTGCCATGCGGATATAAGACTGTATCATGTTCCTTTCCATATCTTCGGCGATGAGGATACGTAGCGGATGTGTCGCGCGGTAGGTATCCCATATCCAATCGTCGGTATAAAAAGGTATCCCGCCGTCCTCATGTACCTGATGATCCATGCCGCTATAATATTTCCCATCTTCAGAAAGATTAATCATTCGTTCATAGGTACGATATAAACTGGTATAGAACACTGTTTTCTGATTTTCATCATCTCCCTCTACTTCTATTTTCCCAAGCGCTTCATTCCAGATTTTCCGGCCTGCTTCCGCGACCTGCCCCACCTGATAAGTGTTGATTTCGCGCGCTAAGTTTTTCGCCGCCTGCTCTACACTGATAAAGGAGATTCCGTACCGCACGCCGACCACATCTTCATTAAAGACAGCCGCGACTGCCTGATCCTTTCCAATTACCGCATCGTGGTCCTTTTTGATCTTTCCGTTTTCCAGCGCACCGGATTCGACCGGGTTCTGCTCAAACTCCATATACAAATACACCTTTGTAGGGCCATTATCGACGATTTGATAACCCGATACACGGTTAGCTTCTGTTTTGAGTTCGCCATTCCGGGTATTCACTACGAGTACATGTTCCCCGTCACGCTCAAATTTCAGTTCGTAGACGGCTGCCTGATGTGCGGGGGCAAAGTCTACATCGATGCCCATTCCGTCCAAATACACCGAATACCGATAAGGTTTTATTTTTTCCAGATCGTATGTGTAAGACTTAATAGCGCGCAACTCCTCCTTCACACTGTTGTATGGGCTTAAGTTAAAAGCCGAGCTACCCCGGTGGCTGGTCACCATGATGGGTAGACCATTCACCTCATCCGCCGTATAATCTTTTCTTTCCGGATATACCCGGAGCATACTATTCGGGAGATGTACTGTCGGAAAAGTAGGCACCAGTAGATGGCTAATGTTCCCGATATAAGGATTCACATAATCTACCGGCATATTTTTCTTATTCTCCTCGTTTTCCTTCGTAGTGCATGACGATGACAATAGTGCCATACCGAGAAACAGGGAATACAGAAGTCGTGTCTTTATCATAAAAATTCAAGGTTAGGTGTATTTATTATTTTTTTCGCGAGGGTATCTCTTTCGTGAAAACCCGTTCTTTTCTCAGCATTTTTCCAGCTTCTCCGGTTAGCCATAAATAGTAGTCGTTATCTAGGTTGTCTTCTATCCCTTCAAATTTACCATCTCCATTGCGAGGCACTTCACTTCTTCGGGCTGTTTTAAAAATTGCCGTTCCTTCATCAATTTCGTCAAACATGGCAACATAAAGCATTTCGGCTCCATAACCGATACCACCAGCCAACTGTTTCCATAAAAACTTTCCGGCATTCCGATCGATATAAGCAGAGCTTTCGCCTTTCAGGTTTTCCCAGGAAAATCCGGGAAAGCACAACGGGACATAATCGATGCCATTCGCTTTACACCACGCGATATCGCCGGGGATCAGCTTGGCCGCAAACGCTTCATAACTTTCTTCCTTATAACGCCCTACGAACCAAGGAAGTAAGACATCGCATTTTTTGATCAGTTCGTGCAGTTTTGGATTACTTTCGGTATCGGATTTTAATTCGCGCCAATAAGTGGGGACACCGATCATGATGCTATAACCCCGCGCCCGCAGGCCGTCGATCAGCTTTTCCGCATCCGGCAACCCATACGCTCTATCATCGTTGAAGCCGATGCCCCATATCGATACCAACGGCTTTCCATTATGGAAAAGATAGGTAGGTGCTTTTTGCCGCTTAGCAAAATCATACGTTTTGTCCAACCGGTCGAGGTCCGCCAACAACAGTTTCTCATCACCTGATTTCATTCCACTTAGATCGTACATCACCACGATAGAACGGTCGTACTCCGCTGCAGATTTCAGGGCATTATCCAGTACCTTATCGAAATGCTTTCGCCCGCTTTCCCCCTTGATCTCACTGACAAAACGTTGCATAAAAGCACCATCGATACCGTATTCTTTCATCCATTTAAAATGGAGATTTACGGTGCTGTAATCGTACGAACTAAACGTGTAGGCCGGCGACCCGTCTTTATGGCTAAAAGCTGTTTGATAGCGTTTCGTATACTCTTTGGTATCCGGCCAGAAATCAACAGATGTGGAGCCCGGTTTAAACCCCTCTCCTCCTTTTTTATAATGATACCATCCCCTGCCTGCGCCATCGCTTGGCGCATTGAACCAACCCTGATAGCCCGTCATCAACAAGCCTTTGTAAGAATCGTATTTCTTTTGTGCATATGCGCTGTTTACGAACAGCCATGCGCAGAGTAAACTGTATATAATCTTATTTTTATTCATTTTTCAACGAAGCATTTATCATGTTTGCTAATAGTTTTGCTGCCACCGGATCCGTGCTCGTTTTACGATGTGACATGGACGACACGATTGCATGCCCTTTTCCATCCACTATTTTCAGCAGAGGATACCCTTTGAGGGTCTTCATTTTTTCAGAACGTTGTTCCATTTCGCCTTCGATATAGCCATGTATTTTAACCAAGCTTGCCAACTCCATCACCTGTTCATCTCTGACCACCTGAAAGACATTGTCACAAACCGTCGGTAGTTCCGGCTTATTGTTGTTGAAATAACGCAGCTCTAACAGGTCGATATCGTCAAACACGGGCGATTCCGGAATTTCCATACTGACGATTTCCCCCTCACTAGGTTTCACCCATCCTGTAATATATTCGGGAAATACCCCTTTAGTTGTCTCCTCACTGTTCAGGATTAATACCTTTCCGCCTTTTGCGATATAGTTTCGCACGCTTTTCCAATCATCGGTAGCCGTATCTTTAGGGATTGCCGAGAGAATGACAAGGTCCGCCTTCGCCACCAAAGCTTCGCGGATCGTATTTGCTTTGGTATACGTCGTCTGCAAAAAATCGAAAACACCAAGGTTGTCCGCCCCGTCCACGATGACGATTTTTTTATCGGCATTTACCGTATTGGTCCAATTCTTTTCGGCCAAAAGCACCTCATACACATTGGTCGACATTTCTTTGCCGTCTTCCGTATAGCGCAACTTCAGTTTTGCCTTTAGTTTTGAACTTGGCAAGCTACCGGGAATCTGTATTGCGGGCGTTACCCATACCCGTTTATAGTGCTCTACGCCGGGAACCTCCACCGCACCTGCCGTAATCCGCTTACCATCTTCCGTTTCCAGCCACCAGTTTAGGACACCTGGTTTTAAGTCGCGGCCGTTTTCCAGATCGTTGACAATACAGAAACGCGCAGGCAGAGAGGTCCCCGCAAAGAAGTTCCGTCCCCAGAGTTCCGCACTCGCCAAAACAGGCTGAAGCGCACGCTTCACTGCATAATAAGTCGGATAAGGTTCGATAGTCTGCGGATTGTACACATTCCGGAACCAGGTCAACAAAGCAAAGTGCAGGATTCCAGAAGTTTTATCATTCGAACGCCGCAAGGCTTCCGCCAGCTCGCCCGTGATGAAGGACTGCACTTTCAGGAACGATGCCGGATCTGCATAAGGATATGACGCATAGCCCACCAACGATTGTGGGTTTTGATGGATCAACATATACGAACGCGTAGGATGTCCCGTCTCGTTATTCGGATATCCCGTAGACATTTCCTGGCTAATCAGTGGACGCCCCTCGTTACGGTTACGCTCTTGAAACTCACCGTTAAATTGCTTGAATATTGTATAATCGTACCAGTTAATATACGCATGTACATCGTCAATATCCCCATCGTCGATATCGTTATAAAAATCTTTGCCAAAAATATCTTCTCGGCGGCGGTAGTTGGAATCAAAGCAAATGGGTCTGGTCGGATCAATCGCCCGCATCTTTTTCACCACGTCCGAAATGATTTTCATCTTTTCTTTTCGGCGTTCCATATCCGGATCATTATCGTAGAATTTCATCTCGTTATTAATGGTCCAGAACAAGATCGCCGGGTGGTTTCTGTATTTTTGCAGTAAGCCGAGATACTCTTCTGCCCACATATCGATTAAGGCTTTATCAGGCATTGATCCCTGTATCATCAACCAGGGCCAGGTCCCTTCGTGGCTGATACCGATCCCGTTTTTATCCGCAGCTTCGATCCACAATTTATTGTACGGTGTAGTATGCGTCCGGGTCACCTCGATATTCCCCGCTTTCATAATCTGATAGAAACTACTGGCAAGTACCGAATCGTTGGGTGCCAGCGCAAAGGGTGTATGATTACCTCCACGCAACCAATAAGGCTTTCCGTTTAGATACAGCAGTCCATTTTTCGATTCAAATGTCCGAAAGCCAGACACTTCCATTTTCTCATCTTTTAATTCACCATCCGGTGTGTTAATCTTAAAATGGAAATTGTATAAATTGGGATCTTGGGGACTCCAAAGCCGAGGCTTCAGGTTATGTACGGCGTAGGTTACTATCTTCTCCTCGTCAGCTCGCAGACGTATCCCTTTCAGCGAAGCCTCTCTATAAAACAGATTTCCTGTTGCTTCCTCGACAATATCAGTAGCCAGGTCAAATTGTACCGGTGCCTTGCTGTGGTTTTTAATCGTCACATCAAATGTGGCTCCCGTGAGTGTCGGACGGATAAAAACATCCTCGACCTTAACCGGATTGCTTACAATCAATTTTACGGGCTGCCATATTCCAGCCGGATCATCCCCATAAAAACCGTGTGCAATATCCTTCAACATTTTGTTGGTCACGGGGACTGTCACCGCTACATCCACGATTTCATCCGCTCGTTCAATATCCTTGATATAATCGCGGGTTACATAGACGGTGATAAGGTTTTTCCCCGGTTTCAAAAATTTGGAGATATCTTTCCGGATCTCGCCAAACATACCAACATGGGACGTTACCAGTGTACCGTTTACATAAACATCGGCCATTTTCGATACCGCATCGAGAATCAGTTCTGATGTTTTATGTTGTATACCCTCGGGCAACTCGATCCATTGCCGATACGCTGCCGCCTTTGTTTTCTTGTAATCGAAGGTATAGCCGGCACATCGATCTGTTTCTTGTTGATAATACGTATCGGATACACCTTTGGGGAAGGGCCCCATGGTTTCACCGTGCAACCAGATACGGATGGGGTTCCAGAAATTTGGGACACGCATCACATGCCAGTCATGATCCGACACAGCAGGATCCGCAAGCAATTCTTTGTCGGCTACCTGATAATCGGGCATAAAGAGCCAATTTCCATCCAAAGAGATTTCCGTACGCTGTGAACGGAGCTTCTCCATCTTTTTGGAGACATACGCCGCTCTTTCCGTTTGACGTTGCGTCTCTTTTTCCTCGGGGTCAACTTTTACTGTATACACCGTAGACGGCGCCCCTTGCAGCGTATTTGGCGCCAGCGGTTCGATCAGCAGATCATCGAATTCGGTTTCGATCCACCCTCCGCCCAGCGTAAGGTAGCCGGAAGGTGCCAATTGGCTATTCTTATCGATCACATCAATCCTAGGTAGCTGCTCATCATTCACAAAAATCCGGATGCGATCACCGACCACCTCTATTTTAAATGTATACCATTCCCCTACCTCCGGTTTAAAATCCAGCGAGGTAATACCAAGCAGTTCATCCGTTCCCATGTATCCCATCCGGCTGAGATAAAGGTCATTCTGCAGACCGCCCATAAAGCCAACGATATATCTGTCAAAACGGTTGTTTGCGCGGAACCCAGCCCATATCTGTACCTGATCAGCATCCTTATGTGCCCGCGCACGAAAAGTTGCTCTAAAATCTTTCAGGTCTTGTTTTCCAAAGCGGGCATAGGCATCTCTGGACTTGAAAACGCCATTTTCTATTTTGGTCATTCCTCTACCAATGACATCCAATTTAACTTGCTTTTCAAAATTTTCTTTAATAGGCGGATCAGCTTGAACGGTAAGGAACATAGACGAGCATAAGCCCGTCATCATGCCCATACGCTTGACAATGTTTCTCATGTATATGTTTTGATTTATTTGACTTTAAATTCGTCTCGAACAATATCGAGGTATTTGGTTCCATAACCATTTCCATAATCTTCCCGGGCCGGCTCTATTTGCGAATCTTTCACCCAGTCGTTGAAGGATTCGATCAGTACCATTGGAGTACGTCCTAAGTTCATTTTCGCCACGTTACAGCGTTCTCTGAATGCGGCTTCATCCTTATAGATAGGCGGAATATTGTAATCTACCGTCGCTCCCGAGTTGGTATATTGGCTGAAGGACGGCGAAGCGGAAGGAACGAAATCAATACCAAAATGTTGGTTTATATAATCCTTATTAAACTTAAAATTTTCGTTTATCAGCTGGCTTAGCATGTAAGTCCGTTCCCACATTCCACCCCCAACATTACACATGTTGTCCATAGTTACGGCATCGACCATTCCATTTAAGAAGAAGTAGGTATAGCGAGCAGATGGAGACCATTGTTGCTGTTTAGCAATGATGTAAACGTCATCCCCGGTATGTTCCTTGATAGTAGAACGGATATTATAGTACACTTTTTTGCTATCGGCGGTGTACAACTGGTGCGGATTCGACAAGACAATAACGGGCCGGCCGTTCGTACGATAATACGTTTCATCCTTAAAATAATCCGAAATCCGCTTCATGAAATTGTACAAGCGTTCTTCCCGTGTCAGTTCCACCCCTGATACCGTGATCTTAGCCGCATTTTCCAGTAACGCGTTATTATTAAGTCCCGAACTAAAATTACCGATATCTACCGCTATGGCGTACCTTAATTCGCCCATATTCACCGAGCCCAATAGACTGGGATGTTCGCCCAGCTGGTTAGTAATTAAAGAATCGGTCCCGTTCATATTTCCCGGATACAGCACGTTGGGATTTTCTTTTACGGGCGGCGTAATTAGAAAATCGATCTTCGCTTGCTTTGCCCATTCCACAATTTTGCTCATGTTATAAATGCCATTATCCGTGGCTTCCAGCTTATACTGTCCGAGTTCAGGCTCAACATACGGACCTATTTTACCATTTTGGGGATCATAAGGATCGTGGATCCGGGGCCAGTGATTCTGGTCTTCAAATGCACTTGCGGTGGTATAAAGGTAGGCGCCTACCGGGATATCGGACGTTACCGGAATCTCCTCTATAGTATAATTTAGCGGATAATCATCGATGGACGGCACATTTTCTTTCTTACAGGATATCATTAGGGCAACGCAAGCAAATACTGCCGCTACTAAAACTTTCATATTATTTTTCATTTCTCTTCATTCTTTTGAAAACATCAAACCAAAAGGCACTATGGTAAATAAGTAGACCACAATTCCCGGAATTCATAATGAAAAGCCTTTTTTAAGGCCTCCCTATTGCTGACCTCGCCCGTCATTTGTTTTGCCGTTGCGAGCACCTCATCGTAATCCTTGCCATATTTTTTACTGAAATATTGCGCACTTGTCTTCAGCCTTTTGTTACCACCATACAGTAAATCGGCAATACCGATATCCGGATTCAATTTTGCAAAACCTAACGAGGTAAAAATATTATCTCCCCAGCGGTCTGCCCGGAAATAGGGGCTTTCCATCTTTAAGTTTTCTATAGCTTGGTAATAAGCGTCCTTATTCTTATTTTCTTCCGCAATAGGATAGATAAAACGCTCGTTCCAGTAATTATACGTCCGATCATATCCTTCTGCGTTACTCGATTGGCCATTCAGAAAAAATGGAGGAAAACGTAGTACACGTGTTCTTCTTTCTAGATTCCAACCCTCCAAGCAATTGAAGAAACCAGCGATATAACGCTGTTTGTAAACCTGCTCGAGGTGATTCTCGGCGCCCCCTTTTCCATTGATATCCGCTTTGTAAAGCAGTCTACGATCCGAAAAACCATGTCCATCCGTATCCCATTTAACACCGTTTTGTTCCATATAATCAGCGACCTGAGCAGATAAGCCGTATTGCTCAAACGACGCCCGGATTCCCTCTTCATAGTACTTTTGTGCGTCCGGCAAACCGAAAAGTATCGCTGCTTCTGCTTTTAGAAAACACGCGTCGGCCCAGCTTAATAAGACCATACTAGCATCCTCTTTCATGAAATCGTCTTGTACAAAGGAGCTGTTATAGGGGCTGGATCTATTCAACGGATCGTTGTAACGTATACCTTGGGCTTCTCTACCTGGCACAAATTCCCATTCCCATCCTGTAGCCAAACCATTGGATTCCTGCGGCATAGGCACATATGGCATGGTATAATTCACTAAAATGGAGTCTAAGCGTTGGTCATTAAGTCCATCCATCTGATGTAGAGCATGATTCGGGCAATAATGCTCCCTGTCATTGATATCATTACCGCAAAATTCGGCATGGTGGCGGGTCAGCGTATCGGTAAACAAAAATATCGGTGTATTAGATGGTGTCTTGACTATCCCATTCATCATCAGTTCATTCGATTTCTGTGCATATTTCTCTATCCGTGGGTCGCTGTAGGAAAACAGGTAGAGTGCAAAATACTCGTTCAACGCGGGGTATCCACCATCGAAACTAGTTTGTCCTTTGATAAATCGTCTGAAGTAGTAAGAAGAGCTCATGTCTACATCTTGCCCCCATTGCAATTTGGCTATATCTGTTATCGAGGAAATCAAATTGGTTTCATCTTGCATCACATCGGTGGCATGCTCTCTGGCCAAGTCCATGGAAAGGTTTTGCGCCTGGAGCGCAATATTTAAGCGTAACGTGTTGGTAAACTTCTGCCATTTTGCGAGGTCTGATCGCCCAATGCCTCCAACTCCAAAAACCGGATCGGTTTCCAGATAATCTCCCAATGCAGGATTGTCCACATTATAAAGACTCCCCGCTTCCTTTAAAAGCTCCAACATCTGCCTGTACATCTCTTCTTCCGTATCGAATTTGTAGCTTCTAATACCCACTGTGCCATCCGTTATTGCCTCACTCATCGGCACCCCACCATATATCGATGCCATCATATAATACATATACACCTTCCACGTCTTCACCATCGCTAAGCGATTCTCGAAGCCCTCTTGGCCGGTGTATTCCCTTTCCATCGTAACCAGATCCCGGATAATACCGATATAAAATTTGTTAAAGAAACTATCTCCGATTTCCTGTGCCGGCGAAGCATGAAATGTCAATACGCCATAACGTGAAAAGGTAAGTAACCTACCCTGAATATTCAGTTCACCGATCAGGTCCATGGTCCGGTAGACCGTTCCCGGGAATACGCTGTTGAGGTCAACGTCATAATACTTTGTATCGTTGGTATTTATCTCTTCAAAATTCTTCGTACATCCCGGCAACAAAGTCGATAAGACAAGCGAAAAAATGATATAATATATTCTTTTCATTATCTTTAATTTTTAAAATGAAAATTTGAAATCAAACCCATAAGTGGCCATAGGCAAGCTAAAGCCCCGCTCAAAACCCTGTGCATTCCCCGAAGTCGAGGTTGCTTGCGGATCTAAACCTTTGGGTGTATTTTGGAATAAGATGGCCACGTTGCGCCCCACTGCCGAAAGTTTGGCATTTCTGAAAGGAGTTTTTGCAAACCATTCGTTAGGCAGGTTGTACCCCACAGAAACTTCCCGCAATTTGATATAAGAGGCATCGTAAATGTAACGTGCAGCACTGGATTGGCTATTATGGGTCCAGTGATCCATTGGTGTTACCCAAGCAATCGATTCTTTACCTGCCCAAAATTCGCCGACCAAAGAAGGATCATAGACCGTATTTCCCAACTGAACACCTTTCGGCCTTCCCCAATCTGGATATAAAACATAGTTTGCATCGTAATTTGCTCCCGGGGTAACCGTATGACCGGGTTGTAGGAAGCCTTTCCGCTCTTCCCCATTTTCACCTAAAACTAAGTCCGACATAATATGTTCCCAACGTCCTTCCAGCGATTGAACGGTATTACCATCAATTCCTCCTACAAAGGCAGTATACGACCAAACATTTCCTCCCTTTTGGAAGTCCAACATCGCCCCGATATCAAAGCGTCCGATTTTCACGGTGTTGATCCAACCACCAAACCAGTCAGGCAAGACTGTTCCTAGATATTGGTCCGGGTCCATGGATGGTTTTCCATCGGTCGCTACATAGATTTCGCCCGAGGGTCCTCTCCGGTAGTCGTTTCCGTAGAAAACACCATATGGCCTGCCCACTTCGGCATAAAGTCTAATATTGTTGGCACTTCCCATCTCATATCGGTCAACACCGTCTATCAGTGATACGACTTCCGAGTTATTTTTCGCCCAGTTGATGGTAGATGACCAGGTGATCAAGTTTGTTTTGATCGGTACTATGGTCAGGCTGACTTCCGTACCCCAGTTTTTTATTTCTCCGGCGTTTAGGATTTCTCTTCGGTAACCACTTGCTAACAAAGCATCTGCTTCCACAATCTGGTCTGTCGTGCGCTTACGATAATAAGTAAGATCAGCAGCTAAACGGCCATCCCATAGGCGGAACTCCGTACCCAGCTCCCAAGATTGGGTTTTTTCCGGCCTTAGTCCACCATTTTTCAATACATCTTCGCCGACGAAGTAAGGCATACCTAAAAAAGAACCATTTTCCGGACGGTAATATCCCGTTCGCAAGCGGTCAAAGCCGGTATCATTACCCACTTGTGCAAAAGAACCCCGCAATTTCCAGAACGTTAATGCGTTACTCTTCAAAGACTGGAACATATCGGTCAGAACCAAACTCGATCCAATCGAATAATAGAAATAGGAATTATTATCCGTCGGTAGGGCACTCGACCATTCGTTTCTAGCTGTTATATCCAGAAAGGCATAATTCTTATAACCGAAACTCGTCATCCCATAAATCGCCTGCTTTTCTTTTCCTTCTGGAAATTCCAAAGCGGATACCGGCACCCTGGTATTGGAGAGCGTTTTCTGGTCTTTATACAGCAACATGCTTACCCTGGAGGTCATTCGATCCACATCGGTATGTTGTAAAGACGCTCCTAAATTGGCATTGACACTAAAATCTTGTTGAAATTTAGTATTAAAGGAGACCAACCCTTCAAAGTTGTTATTCACTGCCATACGTTTCCATTTAAAATATCCACCGTCTATCTGAAATGGGCTATACAAGTTGGTGAAATCCCATCCGTCTGACTGTTGCACGTCTGTTGCTCCCCTTAGGCGCACATTAAACTTATTATTCAATCGGATGTTCATCGTTAGATTACCAGCAAACATATTCTTACTATCAGCATTGGAAGTCTCATTTAACAACCAGTACGGATTAGAGAAACCTCTAAAGTTGAACGGCCTTCCGTCTTCCTGTTTCCAGGGGATCAACTCCTCTTGCGAGGCATCACGTGGTAAGTTAGCGGCAACGTATAACGGATTTCTATTCGATGCATTTCTAAATCCCCTGTTCGTAACATCTTCTGTGGTATACCGCAAATTCGCATCAAAGCTGAACCAATTCGTCAATTTTGTGGTATTGTTGAGGTTAAAATTATGCCGTTTATAGATATTAAAATTTTCCAGGATATCATCTGCATTGGTATTCGTATAAGAGAAACGCAACGATAGCTGATCAGTTAGCTTATCAATCGATAAGCTATGGGTCATGGCATTTGAGGTTTTGAACATACCCTCTGTCGTATTAGGCTGTGGTACATACGATTTTATCTGGCCGTTACGTCCAACCACGTCAAAGCCCAACATCGGTAACCCCCAAGAACGCTGGTCCATATTACCCATGTTTGGATTCCAGATACCGTAAGGCATATCGGGATCGAAACTAATACCATTACCCGAGTTTCCAAAATAATTCATCCCGTCTCTCTTAAAGCGATCGGACTGTCCTGCGCCGTATATATTCTGATAAGTAGGATAATTATATAAATGTCCCATCATATCATTAAAACCGTAGGTAATCCCTAAACCCTGTTTCCGGCTTGCCTTCTTCGTGGTGATCAGGACCACGCCATTGGCTGCATCCGAACCATACAGTGCCGAGGCATTGGCTCCTTTTAATATTTCAATATTTTCAATTTCATCGGGGTTGATACTATTCACCGGATTACCGAAATCTAGGTCACCTTCCTCGCCGGAACCATTCATGACCGGCACCCCATCGATTACATACAACGGCTGGTTGTTTCCAGTCAGGGAGTTGTTACCCCGAATCACAACCCTCGTAGAAGCCAAAGGACCACCGCCGGATACCACCTGCATCCCTGCCGCTTTACCCGAGAGCATATCCATCAGGTTACTCCCTCTTACTTCGGTCATGGACTCCACATCTACCGATTGCTGGGCATAAGAGAGTGATTTCGCTTCCCGGGTAATCCCCAAAGCTGTAACCACGACTTCCTCCATTTCGGTAGTAGACTCTCCAAGTACAACCGTTAATTCTGCTCTATTTCTGATCGAAATGTCCTGACTAGTATAGCCTAGAAAGCTCACTTTGAGAATACCATTTGCCAGTGCCGTTATGGTAAACTTTCCGCGGTGGTCGGTCACCGCATCTCGAACATTCGATCCTACTACCGAAACGACCGCCCCCGTAATGGGTTCATTTGTCGTTTTATCGACCACCAGGCCACTGACCTTGATCTGTTTCGATTTATCCTGCGCTTGCACGACCATTGTTAGTATGGGCAATGTCAGCAGTAATAAAATACAAATGCGCATAAAGGCATTCTTTGTTTGTTTTTCCATAATCATGATTTAGTAAAAGCGTAGTAGTGTTGAGTTTATAATTTGCATACAAAATTTGGTTTATTTAGCGATTACGAATTAAGCGGTCTAACACTAACAGACAACTTAATTATTGACTTAACAAAAGGATTAATCCTTATTTTCTGTAAAAAAATTGTTTCGCCATCTTGAAAATACAGAGAACAATCCTAAAATGAAATACCGAATTCAAAAAGTAATACCCACCAATTTTATCTTTGCAGTTTAGCAAAAACTAAAAGTTTTTTGCTAGCTTTATCGGGAATAATAATAGTCTAAATTTGTGATTTCAGCTTTTTCAGGATGAAACAAATTGCACTTACTTTAAGTAGGCTCTATATTATTCTGTAATAACCAGTATAAGAACATGATTATAAATCATTCATATAAAACAGCGAAAAAAACATCGTGTGCGGATTATATTATCTTCTACTATACCTTTCTTATATTGTTTATTTTTTCGGTCCTTGCACCCGAAATGGCATATACTCAAATTAATCAGGGTCTCTACTTCTATTCGCATGAATCTACGATAGAAAACCGGACCTCATTGCTTCTCCAGAATGGTTATCCGTACCTATTAAAAGATAAAGACATTTTTTCGCTCAACTTCGATGTTGACATCCGAATTTCCGAAGCGCAGCGATTTGGGTATATCTTTAAGATCATTTCCAATAAAAAAGAGAGCTATAATCTTGTCCTAAATACCAAAAATGAAGTTTTCTTCGTTTTGGACGATAAACAAGATAAAAAAGAAGATTTCAAAAAAATCAATATCGGAAACAATGAACATTTAAAAATTGAGATTGTCTTTGACAAGAGACAAAACCAAATCAGTTTACATATTAATGAACATAAAGTAGTCTATAAGAACGACCTACAAATGGTTAACTCGCTATTGATCAATTTCGGAAAATGTGCTATTGACAACTTCAAGACCAACGATGTTCCTCCAATTATCCTTCGTAATGTGCGGGTACATTACAATGGTGAATTAGCCAATCAGTGGTTATTTGATAATTACAACCAGCATATCACCTACGACCATATCCACCATAAAAAAGCCGTTTTTAGCCAGGGCAAAATGCTGGTCGACCACAGTATTCATTGGCAAAAAATAGGTTCGTTCAAAGCGAAGAAAGCCCCACAGATCACTTTTGACTCGGTCAGCAATCAAGTTTTCGTATTGGACGACAAACAACTTCTGTCGTTTACGATCGTCGATCAACAGTTGTCACAGACCGCTATGCGACATACCCCTACGGATCTTTTAGTCAACAGATTGGTGTATGATTATACCACTCATGAATTATTATCTTATAATTTCTCGCCACAACGATTAAACTACTTCGATCCAGAAACCGGTAGCTGGGATGTACCCATCGAAGAAGAACACGAATACTATCACCACAACCGGCATGTATCCTTAAAAGACTCTTCCCTTTATCTCTATGGCGGTTATGGGCATTACCGATACAAAGGCTTTTTATATAAGATAGATATACGTACTGGAAAATGGCAAACAAAAGACCTATCGTCCGACATCACCCCGCGCTACTTAGCCGCTATGGGCGTGAATAAAACCGACGACAAGCTTTATATCCTAGGCGGCAAAGGTGCGGAAATGGGTTTACAGGAACTATCACCGATGATATTTTTCGATTTATACGAAGTAGATCTGCTTACTTTGCGTCCTAAACTGCTGTATAAAAATGAAAAAGAACAGCAAAAGGACCTTCTTTTCTCCAATAGCCTGATTATCGACGACAGCAATGCCTTCCTTTATACCCTTGCTTTTCCGGCAGAACGAACAGATTCGTATTTACAGCTGAAAAAGATTGGGATCAGCGAACCTACCATCGCAGATTATGCAGATTCTATCCCGTTCTATTTTAAGGATGACGCTTCCTACTGTGATCTTTTCTTTTCCCCTTCGCTTTCAAAGTTGATTGCGGTAACGGCGGTCTCCAAAGACGGCATCGATTCGGAGGTATCTGTCTATTCCTTAAATTTTCCACCCTTACAGCGGGAGGATATTCATCTAGTACCAGCCGAGCAATCGTTCTCCAAGACAATTGCAGCCATCCTGTTCATCATGCTTGCAGCAGTCGGTATATTCTTATATCGAATAAAAGTGAGAAGATTACGGAGTCGGCAGCCCGACTTTGGCCGTGTGCTTCCGGCACAAAACCTCGATGAATTAAATCCCGCAGATACTGTTTCCGTTACAGATGCGATCACGATCGATCCAAGTGTTGCACCTCCACAGTATTATCATCTAGAAAAGAGTGCGATTCGCTTGCTTGGTGCCTTTCAGGTGTTTGATAAAGACGGCAAAGAAATTACCGAAAATTTCTCTCCCATCTTAAAGTACTTACTCATCCTGCTCTTACTTTACACCAGCAAATATAAAAGAGGTATTTCGTCGTCCAAGCTCGAAGAGATCCTGTGGTTTGGTAAATCGGAAAAATCGGCATTGAACAATCGGAACGTGAACCTGAGCAAGCTTAGGGCGCTCTTGGAAAATTTTGGACAAGTTGAGATTGTCAATAACCACGGTTATTGGTCCATTTCCTTACCTGAGGAAGCACTCGCGGATTACAGCGAAATTTTAGAACTATGCCAGCAGCTACACGATAATCCACAGGGTGAGATCGAGCAAGTTTATCGACTAGTCGAGTTACTCTCGTTTGGCGAGTTACTACCCGAAATCCAATACGAATGGATCGACAGCTTCAAGTCCGACTTCTCTACATTGATTATCGACACCCTGTTGTTTATTATTAAAGCCGGTATCGTTACTGTCCAAAAAGATGCGTCAACTCTACTTAAGATAGCAGATATTATTCTAATTTTTGATCCGATCAATGAAGATGCGATCAAAGTGAAGTGCAAGACATTATATACTATAGGAAAAAAATCGCTGGCGAAAAGTGCTTATGAACATTTCAGCAAAAGATATTTGAGTTTACTGGATGAAGAGTTTACCGGTACATTAAAGGAAATGATCGAATAGTTTTCCAAAAAAAACGAATATTAATAGCCATTAGGCAAGTTATTAATTCGCTCGTTAATTCAGTGCTGCGTTATTTACGTAAACTATTTGATAACTTTAATATAAACGTAAACTTATGCAGTCTAGAAAGAAACTCACTTGGGCGCTTATTGCCGGACTCGTATTCCAAGGGTACGGCTACGCGCAAGAAGCAAATCCTGTCGCCACCGTATCGTCCTCCTTAAATCAATCCACCGTCGAAAATATTTTCGACCGTGATGTCAACAGCAGCTGGAAAGTGTCTGCTGCCGACCTCAGCAGCAGCCAATGGTTAATGTTCACCTTAACCAATGGTGGCGATGTAGACAAGTTAACCATCACTTCGAAAGGATTGTCAAAAAAAGAGGTAGAGAATCTTTTTGATATCTATATCACTTACGATCCGATGAATTTAGGGGCTGCAGTACAATACCGCGTCATAGAGCAAGACAAGAAGTTCGTACTCTCCTTCACTCCAAAATATGGTGCACACATCAGGCTTGATCTTAAAACTGGCATAACCAAAAAGCCTTTCGAACTTGCAGAGGTGGATGTCTCGGTTCCAAAGCCGGAAGAACAACAGGCAGAGATCGTCAAGAACCGGGATTATATGGATCCGAATCTGCCTACGGAAGAACGGGTAAAAAGATTACTTGCCGTGATGACGCCGGCAGAGAAAATAGATTTACTCAAAGAAAGCTGGGGTATCGCGGGGAATAAACGCCTTGGTATACCTGCTGTTATGAAAGTAGAAGCTTTGCATGGCTTTTCTTACGGAAGCGGTGCCACTATCTTCCCACAATCCATCGGCATGGGAGCCACTTGGAATCAAGCATTAATTGAGCAGGCGGCGATTGCCATCGGTGAGGAAACGAAGAGTGCCAATGCAGTACAAGCTTGGTCGCCCGTATTAGACGTCGCGCAAGATGCCCGTTGGGGACGCGTAGAAGAAACCTATGGAGAGGATCCCATATTAGTTGCTAAAATAGGCGGCGCCTGGATAAAAGGTTACCAATCCCAAGGCTTATTGACCACCCCTAAGCACTTTGCGGTACATGGCGCACCACTAGGTGGCAGGGACTCGCATGATATCGGCTTGTCCGAACGTGAGATCCGAGAAATACATCTGGTGCCTTTCCGGGATATTTTTAAAAAGTACAAATATGAGTCGATCATGATGTCATACAACGACTATTTAGGTGTACCTGTAGCCGGAAGTAAGGAAATATTACAGCATGTACTAAGAGATGAGTGGGGGTTTGACGGATTTATTGTCAGTGACTGTGGTGCTATTGGCAACATGATGGCAAAAAAACACTATACGGCTACCGATAAGCTTGCGGCAGCAAAGCTCGCGCTAGCGGCAGGTATTGCGACCAACTGTGGCGACACCTATAACAGTCCGGAAGTTGTACAAGCGGTAAAAGACGGAAAAGTCAACATGAAAGACCTGGACTTTGCCTGTTCGAGCCTCCTCCGTGTGATGTTCAGAAACGGCTACTTCGAGAACCATCCAAGTAAACCGTTAGACTGGAATAAAATCTATCCCGGATGGAACAGCCCAGCGCACCAGGCAATAGCCAGACAGGTGGCACGCGAATCCATTGTATTGTTGGAAAATAAGGATCAAATTCTTCCCATAGCAAAAGATACCAAGACTATCGCGGTATTAGGACCGGGTGCTGATGATTTACAACCGGGTGATTATTCACCAAAATTACAACCAGGACAATTAAAATCGGTCCTGACCGGTATTAAAGAAGCGGTAGGCGCTTCAACCAAGATCCTTTATGAAAAAGGTTGTCAGTTTTTCCAAACCGATAGCACCCGAATTGAACAGGCCGTAGCTATAGCCCAAAATGCCGATATAGTGGTGATGGTACTCGGCGATCAATCAACCAGTGAATCCATCAAAGACCAGGTTAAGACGTCGGGTGAAAACCACGATCTCGCTACCTTGGAACTACAAGGTGACCAGCAAAGATTACTGGAGGCTGTTGTAGCTACCGGTAAGCCTGTGATATTGATCTTACAAGCCGGAAGACCATATAACCTCTCCTATGCGAAAGAACACTGTGCCGCGATTATGGTCAACTGGTTACCTGGACAAGAAGGTGGTCCCGCAACAGCAGACGTCCTATTCGGCGACTATAATCCGGCCGGCAGGTTACCCGTTACTTTCCCTCAACATGTGGGACAATTGCCTCTCTATTATAACTTCAAGACTTCCGGACGGCGTTATGAATATGTGGATATGGAATTCTACCCGTTGTACAAATTCGGCTATGGGCTGAGCTATACCAACTTTACGTATTCCAATCTCTATACGCAGGTGCAAGAAAATGGCAATATCGCTGTCCGTGCAAAAATCACCAATACGGGTAAGATCGCCGGTGACGAGGTTGTACAGCTTTATGTTACCGATATGTATGCCAGTGTAAAGACAAGGGTGATGGAACTGAAAAACTTCGACCGAGTACATCTCCAGCCGGGAGAAACCAAAGAAGTTAATTTCACACTGACACCCTACGAAATCTCTCTATTGAACGAACATATGGACCGCGTTGTTGAAGCAGGCGAATTTAAGATCATGGTTGGCGGGGCGAGTCCTTCATTCGTCGCGAAAGACCAGATCAAGAACAGCTTAAACTACGAAGACGACAGCAAAGGTTTGGTTACCACAGTTGATTATCAGCAGAACTTCGCCGCAAAATTTGATATCCGCGTGCTTAACATCGAGAAGGATATTCAGGATAACAGCTATGTCGCACATGTTGAAGTGAAAAATACGGGTAATCTAACCGATGTCAACAAAATCAGCCTGTTTAAAGATGGTGAGCATTATGAAGACAGAAGTTTCGAGCTGGAACCCCAAGCGTCTAAACTTCTCGCGTTTGACATCGAAGTGCCCGCTTTCAAAGAACTGCAGTTCGTCAGTAAATATAAAAGTATAACCTATAAAAACTAACGCATTGAAAAATAACAAGCAACGTTTTCAAGCAAAAGTAAGCGGGATTTTTATTCTTCTTATTTTACTTTGTGCGCAGGTAGCTGTTGTGCAAAGTCAAGATTTATATCGCGATGAACAAGCAAGTGAGCATAGCCGAATCATGGATTTATTATCTAAATTGACCATTGAAGAGAAAATCAGTCTGTTACGAGCTACTTCTCCCGGCATTCCTAAGTTGGATATTCCGAAGTATTACCACGGAAATGAAGCGCTGCATGGCGTTGTTCGACCAGGGCCATTCACCGTGTTCCCCCAAGCAATAGGTTTAGCTAGTATGTGGAATCCCGACTTGCATCTCCAAGTTGCCACGGCTATTTCTGATGAGGCACGGGGGCGCTGGAACGAGCTGGATAAAGGTGAAAAACAGATCGATGCGTTCAGTGACCTGCTGACCTTTTGGTCGCCAACCATCAATATGGCACGTGATCCGCGTTGGGGAAGAACACCGGAGACTTACGGAGAAGACCCCTATTTAACAGGGATATTAGGGACGAAATTCGTTAAAGGACTGCAGGGGGACGATCCGAGATATCTTAAAGTTGTCGCGACCCCCAAACATTTTGCCGCCAATAACGAAGAGCATAACCGCTTTGTCGCAGATCCTCATATCCCTGAACGGCAACTCCGGGAATATTATTTCCCCGCGTTCGAAATGGCGGTAAAAGAGGGAAAGGCAGCCTCTTTCATGTCTGCATATAATGCACTAAATGGTGTTCCCTGTACGGCAAACCCCTGGTTATTGACCAAAGTACTCCGGAAAGACTGGGGATTTAACGGCTATGTCGTATCAGATTGTGGCGGCCCGAGCTTGTTGGTTTCTGCACATAAATATGTAAAAACAAAAGAAGCAGCGGCGACTCTTTCGATTAAAGCCGGTTTAGATTTAGAATGTGGCGACGATGTATATATAGTCCCTCTTTTAAATGCCTATAAACAGCACATGGTAAGCCAGGCAGATATCGACACCGCTGCTTACCGCGTGTTAAGAGCGCGTATAAAATTAGGGTTGTTCGACCGTTCGGAATCAAATCCTTACAGCAAAATACCCGGAAGCGTTGTCGGATCGGAAAAACATAGGCAGCTCGCTTTAGAGGCGGCACGACAAAGTATCGTGCTTCTAAAAAATCAGAATCATGTACTACCCCTTAACCCTAAGAAAGTCAAATCTATTGCCGTTGTGGGCATCAATGCAGGATCGGCAGAATTTGGAGACTACAGCGGTGCTCCAGTACATGCACCTGTTTCTATATTACAGGGTATACAGCAACGTGTAGGCCATCAGGTCAAGGTACTTTATGCGCCCTGGAAATCTGCCCTGGACGGACGGGAGATGATTACCGCAGCGGCGTTCCCCGAGGGATTAAAGGCCGAGTATTTTTCGAATAAGGACTTAGCAGGAACACCCAAGATCCGCACCGAAAACTGGATTAATTTTGAACCTGCAAATCAGGCTCCCGATCCCTTTTTGCCAAAATTTCCACTATCCATCCGCTGGACTGGTAAGTTAAAACCTGCCGTCAGCGGGGATTATACGCTTTACTTTACCGCAGACGATGGTGCGCGTTTATTTATCGACGGAAAAAACTTGATTGAAGATTGGAGAGAAAGAAGCATCAGCACTGATTCGATCACGATATCCTTGGAGGCTGGTAAGACATATAATCTTAAAGCGGAATACTTTATCAACCGGGATAACGCGATTGCTAAGCTGTATTGGAAAGTTCCGTCCATGGAGCAGCAAACGCGTATAGAGATGTATGGCGAAGCAGGAAGAGTGGCGGCAGAGGCGGATCAGGTTATTGCCGTCATGGGAATCAACAAGACAATCGAACGGGAAGGCCAAGATAGAGCTTCTATTGAGCTACCGGCAGACCAACAGGAATTTATCCGGGAACTGTATAAGATCAACCCGCATATTACGGTAGTACTGGTTGCCGGAAGTTCGTTGGCAATTAACTGGATGGACGAAAACATACCGGCCATCGTCAATGCCTGGTATCCTGGCGAGAGTGGCGGCACGGCGGTTGCCGAGGTGCTGTTTGGGGACTACAACCCGGGAGGAAGGCTACCCCTCACCTATTACCATAGCTTGGAGGACGTTCCTGCTTTTGACGATTACGATATCACCAAAGGAAGAACTTACCAATATTTTAAAGGCAAGCCCCTTTATCCGTTTGGTTATGGCTTAAGCTATAGTTCTTTCCAATACAGCGACATTGATGTGCAGGAGCAGATAGGCAATCTGCTGGTCAACTTTACCATCCGCAATAGCGGGAAGCTGGATGGTGACGAAGTTGCGCAAGTGTATGTCAAACTGCCGGATGTTGGGGTGATCGTACCGATAAAAGAACTGAAGGGTTTTAAACGGGTTCATCTAAAAAAAGGAAAATCCGAAAAGGTCAGCATCACCCTTGATAGAAACCTTTTACGGTATTGGGATGAGCAGACTGAACAATTTGTTTACCCGAAAGGGGAATACCATATTATGGTTGGTAGTTCCTCGGAAGACATCCGATTAAAAACATCGGTTAGGCTGTAATATGAAATGTAAACTCCCGGAACTTACACACCGGGAGTTTACTTATACATTAAAACAAGCTCCTTGGGATTCGAAGTACAGTCTTTTTAGTATCCATCGTTCTGTGTAACCAGATTGTTTTGTAAACGTACAATAGCATATCATTTTTCTACACCAACTTCAATCGCCCATTTTTGGTAACTTTTCTTCATCTTATCCACAATAGCCGGCTGATTTAGACTAAGGTCGTGCAATTCGACAGGGTCGTCTATCATATTAAATAACTTAACTTTCTCGTTTACACCTCCTCCAACTATCTTCCAAGTACCGTCACGCATCGCCCACTTGCCAAAATGTTCCCAATATAACGTCCGATCCTGGCCAGTACCACCTTTCAACACAGGCAGTAAGGAAATACCCCTAATGTCTTTAATTTCATAACCTTTGAATTTTTTAGGATAGGTCGCTCCTGCAATATCAACACAGGTCGCCATAACATCCATAATATGCCCGACAGCGTCAGTTTGATTATCTTTTCTTTTGCGAATACCGCCAGGCCAATGCACGATAAACGGCGTGATGATCCCGCCCTCTTCCGTCCATGATTTATACATCGTATAGGGCGTATTCGACACATTGGCCCACGGTTCATCGTAAGCCAGATAAGATCCTCGTTGTCCAACTCTTACGCGTGGGTCATGTAATTTCCGTCCATCAACATTTTCAGCACTTGCTCCATTGTCAGAAAGAAAAACAATCATGGTGTTATCGAGTTTTCCTTGTTTTTTCAATTCCGCCACAATCCGACCGATCCCCTTGTCCATGCGATCTACCATCGCCGCATAGACCTCCATCCGATCCGCCCATTCACTGGGATTATCTAGCGATTCCCAACTAGGTATTCCTTCGGGGCTGGCAGAAAGTTGATGCCGCCCATCGATTATTCCGAGTTGCTTCATCCGCTCATAGCGTTGCTTTCGAATGTATCCCCAACCTTTGTCATATACCCCATCATAGCGTTCTATATCTTCCTGGGGTGCATGCAGCGGCCAGTGTGGTGCTGTGTAAGCCAGGTATAGGAAGAAAGGTTTTTCCTCATCATTCCTGTTGTGCCGATCTAGGAAAGATAACGCTGTATCGGTAAAGGCATCCGTCATATAAAAATCTTCGATTGGAGGAGACCATAGCTCATCTTCGTGTACCATTTGCCGTTTAAGTGGTTCTTCCACCAGTTCAAAATAGCTGCTTGCCCCACTGATCAGCCCAAAATAGTGGTCAAATCCGCGTTGTCGTGGCCAGTGTTCTGGGCGTTCACCCACATGCCACTTTCCGGTCATATACGTTTTATAACCAGCTTCCCTCAAGACTTCTGCCAATGTTACACTTTCATTATTTAGGAATCCCTGATAAGGTCCTGGTTTTGGTTTGCTTCCCCTATTACTCACCATCTTTCCCATCCCGGCTTCGTGTGGGTATAATCCCGTCAGCAGCGCCGCCCGGGAAGGGCAGCACCGTGTCGCGTTATAAAAAGAGCGGAACTGAAGCCCATCACTCGCCAGTTGATCAAGGTTTGGCGTGTTAATTTCACTTCCGTAACACCCCAGGTCAGCATACCCCATATCGTCGGCCAATATCACGATAATATTGGGACGTCCGGCTGATGAAGTCTGTCCGACAACCACATTCCCAGAAAACATCCTTCCAATAATAAGCATCCAAAAAAGTATAGCTATGTAGCCTCGTAAAGTAAAAATCGGGTAAGAAAAATAAAATCTCATAATATGCTTTTTTAATCTACAATTGCGGTTAGTGGTGGCAAATTTCTTTCTGTACCGGGATATCCTTGATTCTGATTTATAACGCCTAATGTATTCGTATTAATCGCATCCGCGGGAACCGGAAACAAGACATGATATGGACTAATCCTACATTCAGACGAACCCCACTTCAGATGTTCTCGATAAAAATTATTAGTTGCCATAACTCTATCGTACCAAAAATTTTTCTTACTGAAATCTGCGATTGAATAGCCGTTACGACCTTCCGCTGCCATGATGTACGAAATACGGACCAACTCCGATTTACGATGTTCTTCGGCAAACAATTCTCTAGCCCGTTCGTCGAGGATCGTTTCTATACTCACATCACTGGCAGCAATTTCCGCGGCATCGGCTCGTCCCCGTACCTGGTTAATATCTGCGGCAGCCGATTCCATCCTTCCTAGCCAATAGTAAGCTTCTGCACGCAACAGATAAGTTTCTGCCGAGCGGAACACATAATAATCGCCCTGACCTCCATTCGGTACCTGGTCTGTTGTCACTTGCGGAACAAAGGTTTTATAAAACGGAAAAGAATGATAATGCTGGAAGGTATCGACAATTGCCGAAAAGTTTGTTGGGTCTATAGGTTTTCCGAAATCGATTGACGCCGGGTTGTTGTATAACAATTCCTCCTGCAACACCCAGTTGCCATCCTTCCGCCTTAAGTCATTTTCATCCTTCCACAGCTCATAAAGATAATAATTAGAAGGCCTAAGATTCGAATTGCCGCGACCGAGGGAATCATAGGTATCACCTCTATCTAAAGTACCTCTTGCTGCTTTACTGTCCAGAACACGGGCGTTCCACCATGCCGGGTGGTAATTCCGCATAGTGTGGAGTCCTCCCGTACGTACCTCATCCGGCAGATCGTTTCTATCCAACACCCCAAGAATTGTTTCAGAATTAGCTGCATTATGCACGTTTACCGGGCGGTGCAGATCCCAGAACAAGTTCCGATGTGGCGCAATTTCCACCTCTGGGCCAAATCGTTCCCGCATTAAGGGATGCCTCTCAATAACGTCGGAGGCCATTTCTACCGCCTTTTCATACGCCCGGTTGGCCAAACATATTTTCGATAACATATGTTTACCCGCCGAGCGGCTTGGCACGCCTGGGCGCATCTGTTCCGGAAGCCACTCCACGGCAAATTCCATATCGCTTTGGATACGATCCAAGATCGCCCAGCGCGAATGCGTGTAGAAATCCAATTTCGCCTCCAGCAATTCCTTATCGATAAAAGGTACATCCCCAAATTGATTAACCAATAGATAATACCAGTATGCGCGATGAAAGTAAGCCTCGGCCAGTATTTCATTCCGATCCAATTCATTGTCCCAAGTAATATCATCAATCCGAGAGATGAGTGCATTCACCACACGTACCGGTCGGTACGCCCACTGAAAATTATCCAGAACGTAATAATTTCCATCGGCACTCGGAGTCAATTGCAGATTCATATTCCGAATACCATTGTCATTCAGTGGTCCTGCCACCCCCAGCTCGGTAAAGATAGATTCTGATACCACCGTATTGAGTTCACCGTAAAACGAATTTCGCAAGTTCTTGCGTGCGGTGACTAACATAGACTCATATCCAGCCTTATTTATGAGCAGGTTTTCAGGCGCATAAAACGAAAGCGGCTCCGGTTTCAACCATTCCTTAGAACAGGAAAAAACAGCAAACATACTTACGGCCACGACTAAACTATATACAAATTTTATTCTCATTTCATCAATTATTAAGGTAAACTAAAACGATGCATTGAATCCGATCGTAAAGATCCGTGGCATTGGACTATTCGGAGATTCTGGATCCCAGCCCGTCCATTTTGTCACGGTGAGCAGATTGCGCGCACTCAAAAAGAACCGAAGATTATTTACCGAAACCTTATCCAAGACATTTTTTGGTAAACGGTAACCGATCGCGACATCCTGTAATCTCAAAAAGCTACGTGACTCATACATATTGATCCCCCCCTCAAACAATCGATAATTGACATTAAGTCGAGGGTGTGTATTCGATCTATTTTCGGGTGTCCAATACGGGATATTCAAGGTATTTGCACGGTCATAGATATTCGAACTAGAGTGGTTAAAATCTTCCCGCTCTCCCAGGTGACCTAAATCTGCCCTTATGAATATATTTGCATCAAAATACTTCCAGAAACTGAAATCATTCCGCCAGCCCAAGGTGTATCGTGGCTGACGCCAACCTATAAACTGTTTATCGTCAAATTGCCGGTATGCACCATCTGCATTTACATCTTCCACACGGTATTCTCCGGGACGTAAGCCATATTGTGCTGCTGCTTCGGTCTCTTCAATCTGCCATATTCCTTGTATCCGGTAGTCCCAGATTCTATCCAAGGCCTCTCCAGGGAAATACCCATTTGCATAATCTGGAACCTCCCTTTGTATAAGCTGCCCGTTCACCTCTTCTTCCATCATATCCCCCCAAAGGCGGTCGATACGATTACGATTTAAAGAAAATACTAAGCTGCTTCGCCAATTTAGATTTTCCTTCTTTATGACCTGTCCCTGCACCGTTGCATTTATACCTCTATTGGAAAGTTCGCCAAGATTAGTCGTGACCGATTCGTAGCCGATAATCCGCGGTAACCTCCTATCCAATAAGAGATCATAGGTGGTTCCTTTGTAGGCATCTATTGTGGCGGTAAGCCTACTGTCAAAAGCAGTCAGGTCGAATCCTATGTTGTAGGCCTCCGTTCCCTCCCATTTTAGGTTGGGATTGGCCATAGAACTATTGGTGAGCCCCACGACAACGTTTGAGCCATCAAAATATGCATTGCGCGCGAGGTTAGAAAGCGCTGCGTATGCGGGCACATCCCTGTTTCCGTTCACCCCCCAAGAAACACGCATCTTTAGATCATTTACCCAAGCCACGTCAAAAAAACGCTCCTGAGACAATCTCCACGCAAAAGCAGCGGACGGAAAGAAGCCTCTAGGATTATTTTGGCCAAACGCAGAAAACCCATCCCTGCGCCATGACAAGGTAAAAAGATAACGTTCATCGTAATTGTAATTCATCCGTGCCATCAAAGCATCTCCGGTACGCACCCTATCGTTGTTACTAATGGAAGGATTCGCTCCATATTGCAGACCATGCCAAGAAAGATTTTCATTAGGTCCAAAATTTTCATTTTCCTGAAAAGACTGCTGTATCTGTAATTTTTCCGCATTAACCAAAAAAGTAAAGTCAAATGCGTGCTTATCGAAACGTTGCGACCAGGTCAAGATATTATCGACCATCCATTCATAGGAATGTTCATCGGACCGCGTACCGTACCCATTACGGCGCGTCACACCTCCCAACATCGTGGTAGAAGGCCAAAAGTTGTAATCTTTTTCCGTCACCAGGCGGTTTTGGAAAGACGCTCGGTATTTAATACCGAAAGGCAGCTTCAACTCCGCATAGAACGTGGCAAACAAGCGATTGTTTTTTCTATACTGATCTTTATAATAAGCTTCCAAAAAAGCATTAGAGAAAGAAGGATCTTCCTGCGGAAACCTGACCAGCATACCGTCATCCTCTATAAACTTGCCATAGGGACTCAGTCTATTGATTCCTCCGGCGGGTACAGCGCTGTTGTCAGAACTGGCAAATTGGGCATTCATGCCGATCTTGAAAAATTTTGCTACATCTCCTTCCAAGTTTAGGCGAGTTCGCCAAGTCTTGAGCCGGTCGCCATAAATGATTCCTTCATTATCGGTGTATCCGGTAGAGAGGTAATAGTTCACACGAGATGCTTTTCCAGATAACGCAATATCGTTATTGTGGCGGAGGCCTTGCTGCATTCGTTTATCGTACCAGTCAATGATCCGACCTTGTTGGAAACCTTCAATCTCGACACTATTTAGGCGTAATCTTTTTAGCCATTCCACCGTATTATCCGCATCTGCATTATTGCTGTAATTCCGCCATTGCTCCAACGACACATTTTCCGGCAGTTGCTCTGGATTCATATAATAACCATCCGCATCACGTGGTGCCATCTGCTGCATCAGATCCTGTCTAAACTGCAAGTAGCCTCCTGCATCGAAAGGTCTATAATCATTGGCTACAGAAGCCACCCCCCACATCGACGAAACCGTTACAGTCGGCACCTCGCTTGCACCACGTTTTGTGGTTACTATGATAACCCCCGAAGCCGCACGCGCACCGTAAACGGCAGCCGAACTTGCATCTTGCAGTACGTCTATCGTCGCAATATCAAATGGATTGATATCTTGCAATGCACCATTGTAGATAACACCGTCCAATACAATCAACGGACTTGTACCTGCCGTAATAGAATTGGCACCTCTCACTTCTAAAGATCCGCCCCCTCCCGCTCCAGTAGCCTGATTGCTGGCAATACCTGCTACTGTACCGCTTAGAAACTCGCTCAGATTGGTAGCCGATTGGCTTTCGAAATCACGCGCATCCACACGGGAGATTGCGCCCGTTAGGTCACTTCTTTTCTGGGTACCGTATCCGATCACGACAGCTTCTTCCAAGTCATTCATCGCGGCTTTCATAGCAATTTCCAAACTAGAACGTCCCTTCAGCTCTACTTCCTGAGTTTCATATCCCACGAGCGTAAACATTAAGATTCTCGCCTCTGCAGGCAAATCAAGGCTGAAATTCCCATCGCCATCCGTTTTTGTCGCGGCAGCAAAATTCTTTACCGATATCGTTGCACCCTCCAATGGCAATCCATTCTCATCAGTTACCTTGCCCTTCAAACGACTTTGCACGATCTGTTCCGCGCGGGCAGGTGGTACGATGTTCCGTTTGCGAGCAACATCCTTTGTTACTTTGCGACGTACAAGCACTGTCCGATCACGGATAGTATAGTCGAGGGGCTGCCCATCGAAACATACCAACAAGGCCTGTTCCAGACTGGCATTATGCAATTTTACCGTTACCGGATGTGCTTGTTTTAAATCACGGTCCGCATAGATAAAATCCACACCCGTTTGCTCACTTAGCAATTTTACAACATCTCTCAGTGCAACATTTTGTTTATCTATATTGATTTGGGCACGTGATTCCGCAGAAACCTGTAGAATCAGAATGGTTAAAAAGAACACTGTTATCCGCATCGCTTTCCATATAGTATGATCATTCCGCTTGTCATAGCGAAACATCTTATTATAGTTTATAATCATTAACTTTGTTTGTTTGGTTATTCTTCAATTATTTAGACGATAAAAAAGGAACGATCAAATATTCGGACGGAAGGGGTCTCAAGCACTTCCGTCTTTTTGTTGGTTCCCTACAACAAGCTAGCTTTTACATCACTTTCACCCTCCTTCCCTCAATCTCAAACCGGACCGCCTGCGTATAGCTAATCTTATCCAAAATTTCAGATATATGCTCATACCGGCCTACCGAACCGGTGAAGGTGACAGACGATGCATCACCTTGGTAAATAATCTCCACGTCGTACCAACGCGCTAACATTTTTAATATATTTTCCAAAGGTTCTTGTTCAAATACGAACTTACCATCTTTCCAAGCTGTAAACTGCCTGACATCAACTGTACTTATCATGAGATCTTGTCCCTGTAAGACACTCTGTTGCCCAGGTTTGAGCACATGATATTTTATTTCGTTTCCATCTGTCTTATCATTCACAAGCACATTAACGCTCCCCTCGATCAACGTAGTAAGTGTCTTATGATCGTCCGTATAAGCGGAGATATTAAATTGGGTACCGAGAACGTCGACAATCTGTGCACCTGCCTGCACGCGAAAGGGTACCTTATGAGAAAGACCATTTTGATCCCGTGACATCACCTTTGCCACATCAAAATAAGCTTCGCCTTCCAAAAACACCCGACGTTCCTCCTTTCCGAAATGTACAGGATACCGTAGAGATGATCCTGCATTTAACCAAACACGCGTACCATCAGGCAATGTAAGCTCATACTGACCGCCGCGAGGAGTCTTTAAGGTTAGCATCTGTCCGGCGATTGCAGGACTAACGACCTGTCCGTCGTCATACTTTATCAAATCGCCGATCACAATACCTTTATGTAAATCACTCAGTGTGATTTCTTTTCCACTCTCCAGCACTAGAGTTGCCGTATTTTTGCCCGGCACAATACTATCCTGCTGTGTTATTATATGATTCTGTTCAAGAGAAGCTGGTTTGTATAAGAAGATAAACAAACTCAATATCACGGCTGCTGCAGCCGCGTAGTACCAATATGGCTTGAATTGACGTGACGGTTTGTTTTGCGCGATCTGGCCGTCTATCCCGCGTTTGATCCTTTCCTTTAACCGCCCCCGGTCGTCTTCACTCAGCTGCCGCAGGACATCTCTATCCTTCTCAAATAATCTGTAGTAGACATCCAAAAATTGCCGTTCCTCTTCAGATGCTGTACCGTTTCGATGTTTCTCCAGAAGTTCTAAAAAAGTTTTCCTATCCATGATTAGCGAGGTTTACACTATTAAGACAGGCTACATTGACATTTTCCCGAAAATATTTCTGTTTTTTTTAAAAATCAATTATCAGAAAAAAAACTATACCAGCTAAATCAGAAAAGCTTGGTAATGATGAGTAACAAAGTTAACGATGCCCGTAGCTGCGCCAACGCCAAACTTAATTGGTTCTGGACGGTTTTCCTGTTCATTTTTAACTTTTTGGCAATTTCTGCCGTGTCCAGCTCCTGCTCATACCGCATTCTATAAATTATTTGCTGTTTAGCGCTCAAGGAATTAACGAGCGCCTCCGCCAAAAGAACCAACTCCTTATCCAACAATGGGGTATCGCTGGAATCGGTGGCTGCCTGATATTCTATTAAAAGTTCCGCTATAGGCACATAGCGTTTTTCTTTCTCAAACCAGTTGAGTACTCTATTCTTAACCGCTGTATAAAGATATCCCCTAACATTTTCAATAGATAATTCTTCCATTTGATTCCACAAGGCGACGAAAATATCCTGGGTAATATTCTCCGCTATGTCATATTGGTGGCACCGTATGAACGCTTGCTCAAAGACGTACTCCCAATGCTCTTCATACAACAAAGTAAAGACCTGCTCATCCTGTATTTGCGAGCGGGATAATAAATTTGACGTCGTGTGAGATTTACAATCGGCCATAAGTTGTGCGCCATGTTATGCACACAAACTTAAAAAATAATTTGATACTTTAATAATATGCATCTCTTTGCTTATATTGAAGCCGCTGCCCATTGCAGCATTTGATCATTCGGCAATATGATGTTAGCTGAACGTCCCTTAAGTTATCAGTTGACTTAAACAGATTTAAATACGCGATGAATACTGCGTATAAACCGCGTATTTTTTGCATATAGTACCCATAAACATGTCCCTCTTACTTTACGGCATTTTTTTTGGAGCTGGCGTAAGAACAGAAGTCAATAAACTTACGGAATTCAGATTATGAGGTTATTAAACAAGGAAAATATCACGGCTACCCTAGAGCGGGGAGTCGGAAATACACCATTGCTCAAACTGGAATCCTTATCCTCCACCCTAGACATCCAAATCTATGCAAAGATGGAAATGGGAAATCCAAGCGGCAGTGTCAAAGATCGATCGGCCACCAACATCCTGATCGAGGCGATCCGGAAGGGCGAGATAAATGCAGAGACCACCATTGTTGAGTCTTCCTCTGGAAATATGGGTATTGCTTTGGCCAGACTCTGCAAACTGCTGCAGTTAGATTCCTATATTGTTGTCGACCCTTACATTAATCATCACGCCAGAAAACTACTACGCAGTTATGGAGCAAACTTGGTCGAGGTAAATGAAAAGGATAAAAACCAAGGTTACCTCGGCAATCGCTTAAAAAAGGTACAGGAACTTCTAGACACGGTGCCCGATAGCTATTGGACAAACCAATACGGGAATCCCAACGTGCATATCGCACACGAGCAAATATTTCGTGAAATTCTCGACCAGCTTGGCACGGCACCCGACTACATGCTGGTTGCGACTAGTACGTGTGGAACGATTCGCGGCATTGCTGACGCCATCGAGAAGACGGCTTCGTCAACGCGGCTGATTGCGGTCGATGCCGAAGGCAGCATCCTTTTTGAAAACAATGCGAAAGCAAGACACATCCCGGGAATGGGCGCTAGCCACCCATCTGCCTTTCTGCAAAAACATCAGATTGACCATTACACACTTGTTTCCGACTATGAAGCAGTTCAGGGATGTCAAATCATGCGGGAACGCGAAGGCATGTTAATCGGTGGTTCTTCCGGTGCTCTCATCGCTGCACTACATAAATTAAAAAACTATATCCCGGCAAACGCGTCGGTAGCATTACTTTTTCCTGACAGCGGAGAACGTTATCTTGATACCATCTACAATGAGTTATGGATCCAGCAAACTTTTGAAAAAGTAATGGCATGATCTGGAAAACTGAACACATTACACCACAGAACGACCTGTATTCCTTTACCCAAGCGTTTAGGAAGCACTCTTCTCCATCGACCGAAAGCAATACGATTGCCATCGTGGGAGGCGGCCCAAAAGGAATGTATGCCCTGAATCATTTTGTTAATCAAATACACCTCAATCCAACCACAAAACACTATCAAGTTTTGTGGTTTAATCGAGATGAGCTATTTGCTTGCGGACCAAATTACGACATACATCAACCTAATTATCTGTTGATCAACTATTGCATAGGGCATGTGCATGCCTTCCATCCGGCATATCGAGACCTGGAAAACCAAAAAAGCTTTGTAGATTGGCTGACTGCTGTGAAGATTGTCGACACAGCTGTCGAGCCGACCGACTTTGCCTCACGGGCCTTAGTAGGCCACTATCTACAGTGGGTCGCTACCGAAACAATTCGTAACCTTCCATTGCATGTACAAATAGAACTTATCCCGCAGCCGGTTATCGCGATAACCGATCGGGACTCGAAGGCAACAATAGAAACCAATACCGGGCATTGGGACGTCGACAGCCTGCTGCTGACCACAGGTCATTGTTACCAAAACAGTTCCTTAATCGATCACCCGGGAATACCGGCAGCGCAATATATACGCACACCCTACCCCGTCTCGCAGTTTGAGAAGATTCCGCCGCAAGCGCACGTTGGTATTATCGGCATAGGGTTAACCTTCATCGATATTGCTCTGACCCTTACCGAAGGCCGTGGTGGCTCCTTTCAACAGGGCACCTATCATCGCTCCGGAAAAGAGCCTACAATTTATCCCTTTTCCAGGACATCACTTCCTATACTATGCCGTGGTCCGCAATACCAGATGCAACGCACCTTGTATATCTTGACAGAATCACAGTTTAAGAAATGGATGCGTCGGTCAGCAAAAATTGATTTCGTTACGGAAGTACTGCCTTTGATCGAAGAGGAAGTACAACTTGCTTATTACGCTGTAATGTTTAACATTACAGATCTGGAGATGACACGAAATAAGATAACACAAATACCCGTGTCCGAGCGTTTTATGCTAAACGATTTGTTACGACCCGCCTTAAACAGCGAAGAAAAAATCATCCAATATATCCAGATGAATATTGATGAGGCCCGTAAAGGAGAAGAAAAAAGTCCGCTGATGGCAGCCGCAGCCGTTTGGGGGGAAATATGTACGCATATCGCTGCGTTATACAAGACCGTAGGCTTCACCGGTGCATCCCAACAGCAGTTGGATCAATACTATTTTGGTGCGTTCAACCGGGTGAGTTACGGTCCACCGATAGCAAACATGGAAAAAATATGTGCTCTGGCTAAAGCCGGCATCATCCGGTTCGGGGCATTGCCTAACCCCACGATTAGCTGGCAGACCGATCAGCAAACGTTTTCCGTTTATGATGTAAGCGGAAAAGCAATCCAGATAGACAGCCTGATTGACGCGCGCATCGCTCGCCCCGCCCTCCAAAAAAGAAACGCCGCACTATATGACAACCTGCTACTGCAAGGATCTATACGCGCACACGAGAATGAAGATTACACCCCGGGCAGCATGTCCATCGATAAATGCGGGAAATGCACCACGATAGGAGGTCTACCTGTTTACTGTTACGGATCGAATACCGAAGGGGTCTTTTTCGATAACGACACCTTATCGCGAACAAAAAATGATACCGCCTGTTATTGGGTACAAGAGACACTTCGCAAAATGTAAAAAGAACTTTATGGATAACACATTTTTACCACTAACACCCATCCTACATCCTTGGGTGCAACGTGTTATAGAACAACCCACGTCTTTGTTTCAAGCGATCGAACGGCAAGGATCGCCTATAAACATACACCACCTATCACCCTTGAAAGAAAACATCAACGCGTATGAAAAGGTACTAAACAAATACCAGATCGCCCACAAAATATTCTTTGCACGCAAAGCCAATAAATGCTTGGAAATAGCCCGAGCTGTAGCACAGACGGGTCAAGGGGTTGATACAGCAAGTTACCGTGAACTTCAGCAATGCGTCGAGGCCGGAATTGATAGCGAACAACTTGTGCTTACCGCAGCGGTTAAAAACCGGAAACTTCTTGAACTTGCCCTGCAGCACGACATCCCTGTCGTATTGGATAATGAGGATGAACTGCAACTGGCGCAAGGCGTAGCACAAAAAAAGGAGAAAACCATGGAGGTAAACATTCGCGTGGGTGGCTTTTTCGTAGAGGACAAGCGTTTGCCCACGCGCTTCGGCTTTCCCATCGATCGCGCAATCGCATGTATCAGCGATTTAGCGGATAAATATCCCAATCTCGAATACACCGGTTTACACTTCCATCTCAACGGTTATTCTGTCAAGGAGCGTGTGGCAGCCATCGAACAATCGGTGCGCGTCATCGACGAACTATTGACCTATGGAATCCAGACGAAGTCGCTCGACATAGGTGGCGGTATCTTGATGAATTACCTACAATCTGAACAGGAATGGCTCGACTTCCATAAGTCACTACGCGAAGCCGTACTCGGGACACGGTCGGAACTAACCTATCAGAATGACGCGCTAGGTATGGTCAAAATCAACGATCAGCTCTATGGTGAACCCACGGTATACCCCTACTTCAATAAACTGCACAAGGCGAAATTATTGGAGGAGATTCTAACCACGCGCTCTGCTATCTTCGACGTTCCGATCCACCAATTGTTTACCGAACGCGCCCTAGAATTCCGCATGGAGCCTGGCCGGTCGCTGCTGGATCAAGTGGGTTGTACGGTGGCCAAAGTTGTCTTCCGTAAAAAAGATAGCGAAGGCCGTCTGCTGGTGGGCCTCGAAATGAACCGCACGCAGCTCCGGAGTTCCAGTGCCGATTTTTTGGTAGACCCTATCCATCTGCAGAAACAGCAAAACCAGAAGACCGATGATCCTTGCTACGCCTATCTCGTCGGGAGCTATTGTCTGGAACAGGAATTGATCCTTAAACGAAAAGTCTACCTCAAATCGTATCCGGAAATCGGCGATTTGATTCTATTTCCGAATACCGCCGGATATATGATGCATTTTTACGAGTCAGAAGCACATCTGTTCGAACTTGCAAAAAACATATTCGTGTAGCGGAGATGATAACAGATTGTCAATTTAGCGCCAGAGCATCTGTCCGCCACCGGATTCTATTCTGTCTTTGTCTTTCCAAATAACCGGGATAACACCCGGTGCGTTTGATTCAGAAGGATTGACCACATACCGCTGGCCATCATTGGGGATAATCCGCATATCCCATACGTGGCCAAGTGTACCGGTGGATCGGTAATACGTACCAACAAGCAGGTACTTACCATCCGGTGAAAAGACGGGATTCGATTCCGTGAAATTACTGGTAGTTACCTGTTTTAGATCAGAACCGTCAATATTCATAGTATGGATATGATTGCCTATCTGTAACGCTAGCTGGTTTCCAGCTTGATTAACAGCCAACTTACCCCACTCCTCATAATTCATTTCCTTAATGACTTTGCCTGAGGTATAAGGTGGGGGCAAGCGTATGATATATTTGTTATGGGTAATTAGCAGTGCATTACCCGGCAGCCACAGCGAGCTCAAGTTAAACACATCCAGTCTCTCCCCTTCAATATCCAATAAGCGTGTCACAAATTCACCATTTCTTTTTAAAATGGTTATTCCGTCGTTGTAATCTTTTGACGTTATCATAATCAAGCTATTATCCGGTGATAAATAACCATGGCAATAGCTATTGCCCTCAGGGCTGGTATAATCAAATTGTTCGACAACAGATCCGTCAGCCATATTGCTAAGTGTAAATTTCACTTTATAATTTCCTATTGTACTGGCATTAACTGCCGTCAACTTCAGTTTACCATCACGTGATATATCCACATTATTCCGTTTACTGTCGCTGGGAAGAAATGCACCGCCGGTTCCATCAGGCAAGCTTATTTGAAGGATGCCCTCTGTTGCCCAGTCATAGTAAATAGTACCTTTTAAATCTGCCGGATATTTTCCTGCCCCACTTCCGTCATCCCCTGTCCCATCTGCATCTTTAGAACAAGAAGCAGATAATATGCAGCATAAAATACCTATCGTTATCAAATAGCTGTATCTCTTCATAGCGTTATATATTTAATTACTCCACTAAGTTAGGGCTAGTTGATTTTCCGTACAATCCACGAAAACTAGGATATGGATTGTATGTGTTTTCAGTTTTATGTATCTCGTCCGCTATTCCGTATCCCCTTTATTCTTCATAGCCATCAATAAATCATAACTCCCGCGGTCCACTATATCCATATCCGCCAACAGTTCCGATTTTCCAGGCTCCACATAACCCTCATAAGTCGATACCACCTCCAAAGGCACTAAGCGAAATACATTCTGGCGAAGCCTTTCAAACACATAGCTTTTATCCTCATAAGATACCACACTAGTCTCCGGTATGACAATAGTTTTGTGTTTATACGTTGTAACGACGGCATTGAGATACATGCCTAATGCCAATCTATACGGTGAGTCCTGAAATTTAGCATATACATCTGCAGAACCATCTTCCTGAATATAATGATTGATTGTCATGATGTTGGCTTTCAAGGGTTGGTCTGGGTGTGAATTGGTATAGACCGTCAGTTCCTGTCCGTTCTGGATACTGGGTAGATCCTTTTCAAAAACCTTGATATGTATAATCAATCCCTGTGCATTAACCAGCTCGAACAAGATATCCGAAGGGTTCACATATTGACCTTTTTGAACGCTTATATGGCTTACCATACCGTTAAACGGCGCCGTAATCGTTGTCGAACGACTTATATTATTTTCTGCTATCGATGTAGGGTCTAAGTCAGCCAGTATTAATTTTTGCTCCAACGAGCGAATAGCAATACGGAGCTTGTTGTACTCTTCCTCCGCATTTTCAAACACCCGATCACTACTCGCTCTGTTCACATTTAATTCCTGTTGGCGCCTATAATTTCGCTCCGCCGTTTTGAGCTGGGCTTTAGCCATTAAGAAATCTTCCTGTAATTGCACGTACTTATAGTCTTCCAGTACCGCCAATACCTCACCTTTGCGAAAAACCTGGCCCGGCACAACCCGAATAGCTGTGACATGCCCCCCCAATGGATGAGATACCGAGGTTATATATTCTGGCAAAATATCTACTTTTCCGTTAAACCGCATCGTTTTCGGCATATCTCGGTATGTTGCCGATATATAGGAAGGCTCCAACATACGCAGTTGTTCTTCATTCAACGTGAGGATATTTTCTGCGGAATCCGTTTTCGTACGCTCTTCCATATTGTTTTCTGCATTTCCACATCCGGATAGCTGTAGCAAAATCGTCCACATGACGATCACTGCTATATATTTTTTGTTATTCATTGCTCTATCAAATAAAATAATTCAGTAATGGTTCTATTTTGTTCAGACACCACATCCAGATACTTAACTTCTATATCGATCGCTTGATTTGTGAGGATTACCCATTCCAAGTAATTGATATCACCAGCCAAAAACTGTTGTTTTGCAGTATGTAGTATTTTCGCTGCCTGTGGAAGTTGATTTTGTTCGTAACTTGCTACTATTGCCAGCTGCTGCTCCAATTCAACAATCAATTTTCGATGCTCTTTACGCATTTCAGCAGTTTTTTTATCCAGTTGCTGCATTTCGATGCGCTCCTTTATTTTCGACGCGCGGATTGCCTTTCGTTGTCCCTGCGTAAAAATGGGAAGCCCCACACCAATCCGCACCGAATTAAAACGGTCGTTATTGATTCCTTTAAACGACTGGCTACTAAAGCCTAGCGATAGATCTGGAAGAAGCCGGCTAACAGCCAGCTGTGTTTCCGCTTCGCTCTTCCGTACCGATTGCTCCAACAATTGCAACTCGGGATGAGCCCTTAATATGTCGTCACGGCTATCAGGTAGATATATCGCTTTTGAATCGACATCCAATGGAACATAATCTTGGTTACCCTGCAACAGCCATTGAAACTCTACTATAGCTTTACGTAACCCACTTTCGACCAGCCGACGTTGAACCGCGATTTGCTCCCGCTGTGTTTCAGCAATGGTCGCTTCCAGTATATTAGCTTCGCCAAGTTCTAGCCTAAGTTTATTTTTATCAACAAATTCGCTATAGATGCTGTCCATATGTTGCAGGATCGCTTTTCTATCATATAAAATCTGAATCTGATAAAACACATGTCTGACTTCCCGTGCCGTCTGAACAGCTGTCAACGCTTCCTCCAGTCGCGCTGTCTGCCATTCTTCTTTTAACACCAGCTTTCTTTTCGCGTATACCGTCGGGAAACTGATCTGTTGGTTCAACCCTAATCGATTATCGTTTTCAAAGCCCTCCAGCTTACCATATTCTCCATACGCTTCCATTTGCGGCATGTCCAACGATGTTTCGGTCAGTTTATCTTTATATGTACTAAACAATTGTCGATTTTTTATCTCCAGGTTATTTTGTTCCGCGATTTCCAATGCTTCTTGCAGCGTAATAGGTTGTTGTGCCGACAATCTATTCCCCGAGAAGAAGCAGAAAGCGAAAACAATAATCCGCACGATGTTGGTATTCATTTTTTTGCTTTTAGTCTGTTCACTTAATAAGTAAAGAATGGGTAACACAAACAAGGTTAGAAACGTCGCCAACATGAGTCCACCGATCACGACTGTTGCCAGCGGACGCTGCACTTCAGCGCCGGATCCCGTGCTGAGCGCCATAGGCAAAAAGCCTAGTGAGGCTACACAAGCGGTCATCAACACCGGTCTGAGCCGCACTTTAGAGCCACGTAACACCACCTGTGTAACACTGGTTATGCCCTGTTTGCGCAGTCTATTGAATTCGGCAATCAACACGATACCATTGAGTACCGCCACCCCAAATAGCGCAATAAACCCTACACCCGCGCTGATGCTGAACGGCATTCCGCGTAACACCAGGAAATATATACCACCTATGGCCGATAAGGGGATGGCGGTATAAATCAGTAAACTCTGCTTCACGGATCTAAACGCAAAGAACAACAACAAGAAAATAAGACTCAGTGCGATCGGGACAGCAATTCCAAGTCGTTTTTTCGCATGGTTCAAGTTTTCGAAAGCCCCGCCGTAATTGATATTATATCCTTTCGGCAACGGCATATCTGCATTTACTTTCTGTTCCAGTTCCTCGACGATCGATTGCACGTCCCGGCCTCGTATATTGAAGCCAACTACGATTCTTCTTTTAGTATCTTCGCGCTGAATCTGGTTAGGGCTGCTTTTGAGATCCACATCCGCCAGCTGGTACAACGGAATCTGGATACCTGTCGGTGTTGGAATCAATAAATTCCGGATATGTTCTATACTTTGCCGTTTTTCATCCGCCAGCCGAACGACCAGATCAAAACGCCTTTCCCCCTCGTACAGCATCCCCGCCTGTTGCCCGGCAAAAGCAGCATTGATTACTCTATTTGCATCAGAAACGGAAATATGATGCCGTGCCAATGCTGATCGGTCAAAGTCGATGATAACCTGCGGCGCACCAACAACGGGCTCAATATATAAATCCTCCGCTCCCTTCACCGATTGAACAATTCCACCAAGACGTTGTGCATACGCCGCGAGGCTATCCAAATCTTCCCCATAGATCTTGCAAACGACATCCTGCCTCGCCCCTGTCATGAGCTCATTGAAACGCATTTGCACGGGGAACTGGAATCCGGTAGTCAATCCCGGGATGGCCGTTAGCGCCTGACTCATTTTTTCAGATAGTTCCGGAAAGGTCTTGGCAGACGTCCATTCTTTCTTGGGCTTGAGAACCACAATCATATCGCCGGCATCCATCGGCATGGGTTCCGTAGGAATCTCCGCACTTCCAATTTTGGTTACGATTTTTTCAACCTCCGGAAACTGCTCTTGTAGTATTTTGGCTGCTTTTGTCGTTACTTCGATGGTTTTACTGATATTGCTTCCTTGTAAAATACGCATTTCCACCGCAAAGTCACCTTCCTCCAGTGATGGAATAAACTCGCCTCCCATACGAGACAGCAAGGCGGTCGCAAAAACAAACAGCACAGCGACGATAATTAAAATTACAGTTTTTGCACGTAGCGCCTTGACCAACATCCGACGATGTAGCCGTTCCAAACGCTGCATCATACGGTCAGACCAAGTCGGCTTGTTATTGATCTTTTTACTTAACACCAATGCACTCATCATCGGAATATAGGTCAACGAAAGAATAAAGGCACCCATCAGTGCGAACGTGACCGTTTGCGCCATCGGTACAAACATCTTACCCTCTATTCCCTGTAAAGAGAAAATGGGGAGATAAACAATCAGGATGATTATTTGCCCAAAAACCGCACTATTTACCATTTTAGTGGCAGATCCGGTAACTTGCTTATTCATTTCTTGCTGGCTCAGCACATTGTTTCCATTTACAATGCCACGGTGCGTCAGCTGATGCAAGACCGCCTCTACAATAATCACGGCACCATCCACAATCAGGCCAAAATCAAGTGCGCCCAAGCTCATGAGATTTCCGCCCACGCCAAATAAGTTCATCATGATGACCGCAAATAGCATGGATAAAGGAATAACGGAAGCAACGAGAAAACCCGCCCTAAAATTACCAAGAAACAACACCAGGATAAAGACGACAATCAAAGCACCTTCCGTGAGATTAGTTTTCACCGTGTCGATAGTGTTATTGACCATCTTTGCCCGATCAAGAAAAGGTTCTATAACTATCCCTTCAGGGAGATCTTCTTCGATAACCTGAAGCCTCTCTTTGATGTTTTTTATAACCTCGTTTGCATTTTCACCTTTCAGCATCATCACAATTGCGCCAGATACCTCGCCCTGATCGTTATAGGTCATTGCGCCGTAGCGGATCGCATGTCCAATCTGCACGGTCGCGACGTCCCGCAACAAGATCGGTGTTCTTTCATCGGAAATCTTGATCGGTATTTTTTCGATATCCTCAATTCCCCCCAATAGGCCTTCACTACGGATAAACAGCACCGTTTCATTACGCTCTATGTATGAGCCGCCCGTATTCTGGTTATTCTCTTCGAGCGCATGAAAAATATCCTGGATGTTAATATGAAAAGACAGCAACTTATTGGGATCAACAGAAATTTGATATTGCTTAAGTTTGCCACCAAAACTACTGACTTCTGCTACGCCAGGTGTACCCAAGAGCTGCCGGCGAATAACCCAATCCTGTATTGTACGCAGTTCCGTCTCATCATACTGTTTTTCATATCCGTCCTTTGCACGGACAATATATTGGAAAATCTCCCCCAGACCTGTAGAGATCGGCCCCAATTCGGGAATTCCGATTTCATCCGGAATTTCCTCCTTGACCATCTGTAACCTTTCGGATACCTGTTGCCGCGCCCAGTATACGTCAGTAGATTCATCAAAAACCAACGTAACCAAAGAAAGTCCAAAGCGCGAAAAGCTTCGTGTCTCGGTTACACCTTTAATATTACTGGTTGCCTGCTCTATCGGAAAAGTAACCAGCCGTTCAATATCTACTGCTCCATAAGACGGCGCAACGGTAATAATCTGTACTTGATTGTTCGTGATGTCAGGTTGTGCATCGATCGGTAATCGACGCAGTTCGTACATACCAAAGAGTACCAACCCCATCGTGAACAATGCAATGATGAGTTTATTCTTAACAGAAAACTCAATTATGCTGTTCAACATAAAATGTGCTATTAAAAAATTTAAAATAGAAAAATAGACTACACGCGTATTTTCGTGTAGCGACATACTATCGTAAAATCAATTAACAGCTTTTTGGTGGCTGGAATACGTCTGATAGGTAGTTAGAAGAGAAATGCGAGTCGTCCATAATACGCCTACTATCCGGATCGATAAGCGCCGATACCGGCTTTGGTGCCATATGCGATACCGGGATATTAAAAGCGAAGATCATGAGCGTGGAGCCAGTCATGAACGGTAATTGCATATCTCTATCCCAATCATCATCCTTTTCGTGACCGCCATAATGGTGTACCATAAATTCCAAGAAACTTTCGTCGTGCTCTAGGTAATGATCAACCAATATCGGCAACTTCAATACTTCCACAAAAGAAGTCGTCGAGAGTATATAGCTCATTAAAAAGAATATGGACACCGCCTTTCTCATTGCATAGCAAAGGTAAACACACCTTCATTATTTAGAATTATTCCGACATCATTGTTTTGTCATATTTTAGCAGATAAATTTAAGAAAAAACAACAAGAGAAGGTCGTCCCAAAAAATACGGGACGACCTTTTTATTTAACAATCCGGCCGAGATACGTCTGTTCGAAATCGTCGGTAAATTCCTTAAAACGAATATTGCTTCGTGAAATCAGCACCATCTCCCGACAGGGTAAGGCTCTCATTGACGACAACTTCATTTGCTTTTTCAATTTTAAAACTTAACGGCATGTTTGCTCCATAGTTGATAATCTGAACCCCACCTGCAAATGCGCGGATCGGTTGTGTCGTTTCAATGACATATGTCTTGGTCGAACCGACAAAATCATTTTTATCCAGTCCG